>Ga0209130_1000058_pt1 | contig 210250 bp, 182 predicted proteins | sample AraplaMF_Cvi_mLB_FD_184264 | JGI IMG/M metagenome (GOLD analysis project Ga0209130, IMG submission 184264) | Arabidopsis root microbial communities from the University of North Carolina, USA - plate scrape MF_Cvi_mLB (SPAdes) (version 2) | ecosystem: Host-associated > Plants > Roots >... | reverse complement strand
CATGTCGTCGAATACTTTGGCGACATTGGCTGTGAAGGCAAAATCCCCAAATGCTTCGTCCTCCCGTCGGAAGTACTCATCCCTTTGCTCGATATCCAGCACTATGTTCGTCGCCTTTTTTGTCATCTTTTTTCGTTTGCTCCCCAGCTGACCAACGGAGTATCGCGCGCTTCCGTCTTTTCGAATGCGATGCGACTGGCTTGGAAGCCGATCGCTTTTTGGCAATGCAAACTATATCGATCAGGATAGCGGATCTGCTAATACACGCAAGATTTCATACCCATAGGATCGAGGCTCCAGGAATTTTGCTTTCCGTCCAATGGCTTGGCAAAGAAACAGGAAAATCTAAACTTATAGCCGGCTTATCGGCAGGAGTCCTGGACGACAATTTGGGGTGAGTGAGTCGCGGATGCCGGAGGTCCTGACATAGGAAACGAGGATGCCGTGCACGACCTTATCCGGGCCTTGCGCGAAGAGCCTCTTAACGCCTCCTGACGGCGGGTGAACCATCGGACGCCGACCGCTACGGCCAGGGGCCGGACAATGTAACCGTGACAAGAAATCACACGGAAACTGAGTGACCTTTTGGCGTTTCCATGACAGATTTCCGCGCCCGTCTAAAATCCCTCCGGAGCTATCCCATGCATGAGGCGCTTGCCTATCTGCCGCAAATCCTGCCGGCCTATGTTGCCTATATCATCGCCGTGGTCAGTCCCGGACCCGCGATCATGGCCATCATCGCGACATCGATGACCCACGGCCGCAAGGCGGGCATGACAATTTCGCTCGGCATCTTCGGCGGCTCACTGACGTGGGCGATCGCTGCCGCAGCCGGGCTGGCCACATTGTTGCAGACCTATGCGATGGCGCTGGAGATCCTGAAGGTCTTTGGCGGACTCTACCTGCTCTACCTCGCCTACAAGGCATTTCGTGCGGTGCGGGCTAGCGGCGAATTGCCGGCCGTCAAGGAAGAAACAAGAAGCCCAAGCTTCAAGTCGCTGATCCTGCGCGGCTACGGCATCCACGTCACCAATCCGAAAGCGATCTTCGCCTGGCTCGCCATCATCGCGCTCGGCATGCCGCAGGGCGCACCGGCCTCTGTCGCCGTGTTGATCATCACAATCTGCTGCACAACCGGCTTTGTCGTGTTCATGGGATACGCGATGCTGTTTTCGACACCGCATGCCTTGAAGATCTACAGGAGTGCGCGCCGATGGATCGAGGGCGCCATGGCCGGCTTCTATTGTTTCGCCGGCATCAAGCTGCTGGCCAGCAACATCTGAGGCCAGGTCAAGAGCGCTTCAGCTATCCGCGGAAAAGCAGAAGCGCTCTATTTTTTGTTTTTCCGAAATTCCGGACGGAAAACCGCTTCACACTTTTCCTGGAATTGCTCCGGCGGCGGATCACTCCGCCGCGACGCTCTTCTGGCCGAAACGCTTCTCGATATAATCCGCAACCAGCGCTTCGAAATCCGAAGCGATATTGGGACCGCGCAGCGTCATCGCCTTCTTGCCGTCGATGAAGACGGGGGCGGCAGGCGTTTCGCCGGTGCCGGGCAGCGAGATGCCGATGTCGGCATGCTTGCTCTCTCCGGGGCCATTGACGATACAGCCCATGACGGCAACATTCAGCGCCTCGACCCCAGGGTATTTCTCACGCCAGACCGGCATATTCTTGCGGATGTCGTTCTGGATGTTCTGCGCCAGTTCCTGGAACACCGTCGACGTCGTGCGGCCGCAGCCGGGACAAGCGGCAACGACCGGCACAAATTGGCGGAAACCCATGACCTGCAGCAGCTCCTGCGCCACCTGCACCTCGCGGGTGCGGTCGCCGTTCGGCTCCGGCGTCAGCGATACCCGGATGGTATCGCCGATACCGTGCTGCAGCACATAGCCCATGGCGGCGGATGAGGCGACGATGCCCTTGCTGCCCATGCCCGCCTCGGTAAGCCCGAGATGCAGCGCATGGTCGGAGCGCTCCGATAGCATGGAATAGACGGCGATCAGGTCCTGCACCTGGCTGACCTTGGCCGATAGAATGATGCGATTGCGCGGCAGGCCGATTTCCTCGGCAAGATCGGCCGAGATCAGCGCCGACTGCACGATCGTCTCGCGCGTCACCTCGCGGGCCGAGAGCGGCGAGCCCTCGGCGGCGTTCTTGTCCATCAGCGCCGTCAGCAGATCCTGGTCGAGCGAGCCCCAGTTGACGCCGATGCGCACCGGCTTGTCGTAGCGGATCGCCATTTCGATGATCTCGGCGAACTGCTTGTCCTTCTTGTCCTTGAAGCCGACATTGCCAGGATTGATGCGGTATTTCGCCAGCGCCTCGGCGCAAGCGGGGTGGTCCGCTAGCAGCTTATGGCCGATATAGTGGAAATCGCCGATCAGCGGCACGTCCATGCCGAGGCGCAGCAGCCGTTCGCGGATCTTCGGCACGGCAGCGGCACTTTCGTCGCGATCGACGGTGATGCGCACCAGCTCCGAACCGGCCCTGTAGAGGGCCGCGACCTGCGCAACCGTCGAATCGACATCGGCGGTATCGGTATTGGTCATGGACTGCACGACCACAGGTGCGCCGCCGCCGACGATAACGCCGCCGACATCGACGGCGACGGAGGAACGGCGCGGCTTCGGATCGAAATCACTGGCGGACGACATGGAGAACTCTCGTTAGCCTCGGGAAATGGGTGCCTTTCAGGTGGATCACGGAACGGTCGTTGTCAACCGCTCCGGGCATCACTTTTGCTCAGGCAGGAGCACGGCGATAGCAGCTGAAAGCGACCAAATTAATGCGAGCTGCGGCCGATGCCGTCGGCGTAACGCGCCAGAGACGAAAGTGCCAGCACGACGAGCAACAGAACCGGCAGCGCCATCAAAACCGGCGAAAAACCGACATGTTCGGCAGCGAAACCGATCGCGGAAGGAGCGACCAGCATGCCGGAATAGCCCATGGTGGTAACGACGGAGATGCCGATGCCCGGCTGCAGCCCCGGAATATTGCCGGCAGCCGAAAAGGCGATCGGCACCATGTTGGAAATGCCGATGCCGCACAGTGCGAAGCCGATAATGGCGAGTATCGCATTCGGCGCCAGCGCCGCAAGCAGCATGCCGACGATCGCAAAGACCGTGCAGACACGCAGCGTCTTGACGGCGCCCAGCCGATCGCGGACGAAATCGCCGGCAAAGCGCATTGTCGCCATGGTGAGCGAGAAGGCGGCGAAACCGAAACCCGACAGTGTCACCGATGCTGCCTTTTCCTGGCTGAGATAGAGCGCGCTCCAGTCGAGCACGGCACCTTCCGGGATCATGCAGAACAGCGCCATCATGCCGAGCAGCCAAGGCAACGGGATCAAAGGCAAGCGCGCCTTCGGCTTCGCCTCGTCCGGATGCGGCTGGTCGCTGAGGATCATCGGCCAGGCGACGGCCAGGAAGAGGACGGAAAGCACGGTTGCGGCTTCGGCATGACCGAGGACGCCCCAATGTGAGATCAGAAAGCCGCCGATCGCCGAGCCTATCAAGCCACCGAGGCTCCAGAACGCATGGCACGACGACATGATCGCGCGATGCATGGACTGCTCGACAGAGACGGCATTGGCGTTCATCGCCACGTCCATCGCGCCGATGAAGCCACCGAACAGGAAGATGGCGATCGCCGCGGTCCAAACACTCTGGGTAATGGTCAAGGCGAGCAGCATCGGCAGCAACAACACGGCAAAAGCCTTGACGACGATCTTCGAGCCGCGCCCGGCAATCTGCGCACCAGCCATCGGCATCATCACCAGCGACCCCAGGCCGAAAACCAGGATCATCAGGCCGAGTTCGAATTTGGTGAGTTGCAGCCTTTCGGCGAACTCCGGAATCTTCGGCGCCCAACAGCCGACGGTGAAGCCGTTCATCAAAAACAGCAGGGAAACGGCTGCGCGCGATTTTGTGAAGAATCCGCTTCTGCGAGCGTGAAAGCTCTCGGATTGCGTCATATCATCCATAAGAAATCCCCCAAATCGGTGCGCGCAGAATATTTAAATCGATTGAAATCTCAATATCCGAAAAGAGGGACATCGGTCACATTTCGTCTCCATCTGTTAAAACGGAGGCAACGAAGCCACAACCGCAAATAATATTTCCCGACCCACCTACCTTGCCCATATGGCCTATTGACGGCAAAAAAGTAGCCTCCTATCGGTTGAGCCTTAAAGAATCTTCGACCGGCCCGCCTCGAGCCATCCCCATGGTGCTTCCGTGAAAAACCCTGTCAGCTACGGCATCCTGCTTACGGTGTTTGCCTACATGCTGTTCACCGCCCACGACTCGGTGGTGAAATTGCTCGTCGTCACCATTCCGGTCTGGCAGATCCTGTTCTGGCGAAGCTGTACCATCCTCGCCGGCTGCTTCATCTTCGAGGGTCCATCGCTGGCGCAAAAGGTGGCGCGTTCGCCGATCATCAAGCCGATGATCGTGCGCAGCATTCTGCTGGTGGTCGCCTGGACCTCCTATTATTCCGCCGCGCGCTACCTGCAGCTCGCAGAAGTCACCACGCTCTATTACGCAGCCCCGATCGTCGGGACAATTCTTGCGACCATCGTGCTGCGCGAGAAGGTCACCGTCGCCCGCTGGATGGCCGTCGGCGTCGGCTTCTGCGGGGTGGTGATCGCCTCCAATCCGGTCGGCCTGTCGATTTCCTGGCCGGTCTATCTGGCGCTGCAGGCGGCTGTGCTTTGGGCGACCGGCATGGTGCTCCTGCGCAAGACCGCGCTGCACGAAAAAAGCCATATCCAGATGGCCGTCTCCAATATCATCTTCATCCTGCTGACGGGCACGATGGCCATTCTGCACTGGAAAACGCCGACGACTTACGAACTAGTCCTGCTTTTCAGCACCGGCGCGATCGCCGGCGTGGCGCAGTTGGCGCTGTTCGAAGGCATGCGGCAGGCGCCGGTCTCGGTTTTGGCGCCGTTCGAATATACCTCGCTCGTCTGGGCCTTCCTTCTCGGCTTTCTGATCTGGGGCGATATTCCCAAGATCAACACCTTCGTCGGCGCCGTCCTGATCCTCGGCGCCGGGCTGATCATCATCGTCAGCGAACGGTTGCGACGGGTGCCGGCGGCTTTAACGAAGCAGGATCACGATCGCGCAGAACGCTCTCCGGTGCCGCATTCAGGCGAGTGAAGCAGCGGTCGGCGGCAAGCGTCATTATAGCAGACGGCAACTTTCCGAAAACGCAGCCTCCAGCCTGTATCCGACGGCTTGTTGATCGGGACTCGCCCGCGCTGAGCTTCAATCAAAAGCTGCATTTTACCCGCCACCATGGTCATGTATCTAAGCTCTCCCTTCACCTTATGGCGACATGATTTCCGGCAAAGTCATTAGGGTGATGACTGGACAAGCCCACTCTCTTGGGTCACGCTGCTATCAGCGATTTCGTGCGATCAGCATTTAACATACTGAATGCCTTCAGTAACCCGAATACCAGTTTCTGGTAGTTCTCGTGAAAGCATCGGATCCCAATGAAGTATCGACCCGAAATAGATGGCCTCAGAACTATGGCCGTCTTGCCTGTAGTGTTTTTTCACTCTGGCTTGTCCGGGTTTTCGGGAGGCTTTATCGGCGTCGATATATTCTTCGTCATCTCAGGTTTTTTGATTACGACCATAATTGAAGACGATCTCAAAGCCGGGCGCTTTTCCATAGTGGGATTCTACGAAAGGAGAGCAAGACGCATTCTCCCCGCCCTTTTCTTCTATCTGCTTTTGACAACCTTGTTCGCGTCACTCTTATTTTTACCATCATTTTTCATCGACTATTCCAAGAGTATGGCGAGCGTTGCATTATTTATTTCCAATTTCTATTTTTGGAAATTTTCCGGATATTTTGAAGACAGCGCTCTGCTTCGTCCGCTGTTGCACACATGGTCGCTCTCGGTCGAAGAACAGTTTTATATCTTTATGCCGCTCGCGATGTGGCTGCTTCACCGGTGGCGCGGCGGTCTCCGTCTCGCGGCTTTCGCCGCTGTCGCAGCCGCATCATTTGCCCTTAGCGTATATGCAACCGACGTTGCTCCAACAGCCAATTTCTTTCTCCTGCCAACGAGATGCTGGGAGCTTTTGCTCGGCGCGCTTCTGGCTATCTGGGGCAGACAAAGCACTCTGCCGAATTTGATAAATAACCTGCTGGCAATTGCCGGATTTTTGGCAATCGTGATTGCAGTTTTCACCTATTCGGCAGCGACGCCATTTCCGGGCCTCTCTGCAGCATTGCCCTGCATCGGTGCGGTCATCTTGATTTACACCGGCGGAGCCAAGCAATCGATCGTTGCCAGGTTACTGTCGACAAAACCCTTCGTATTTACCGGCAAGATATCCTATTCTCTATATCTGGCGCACTGGCCCATCGCGGTATTCTTGCGCTATGTCACGCTGCGCGAACCGGGAGCGCTCGATGCAATTTTCATCATTGTGTCGAGTTACGTTTTGGCCGTTTGTTCGTGGTGGTTCGTGGAACGACCTTTCCGTGGAAGGGAAATTATTTCGTCTCGCGGCAAAGTGTTTGCATCAGCCGCGACGGGGCTTTTTGCCGCTTTCGCGGTCGCATACGGAACAATCGCCGCTGGCGGCTTCCCCAATCGCTTTCCCGCCTATGAGGCACAGGCGGAGATGCTGCGCCTAAAGAAAAAACCGCAGGCGGTAGCGGCCGGCGAAGACCAGACCTGGCGAAACGACAGATGCTTCTTCGAGAATGGAGACGAGTTTAAGAACTGGAAGCCGGAAAACTGCCAATTGACGAAAACCTCGGGCGACGTCGCTTTTCTCTGGGGTGACTCTTACGCCGCCCACTATGTCCCGGGTATTGTCGCGAACGCTGGCCAAACGTCTCTACAGATTTACGAGTACACCTATGCGGGCTGTCCACCGGTACTCGCCTACTATTCATATGCCAGACCCAACTGCCAGCAATTTAACCGCAACGCGCTAAACCTCATCAAGACGCTCAATGTGAAGCACGTCATTCTTTCGGGGAGGTGGGTGGATCTACGTGTCAGAGGTCTGGATTTGCTTCAGGATACGATATCGACCCTCAAGGCGCTGGGGGTGGACGTAACCGTAATAGGTCAATCGCCGATGTTCGTTACGGACGTGAGGGTCATTGGATTTGAAAAAGCTGCGCTAGGAGAAGCGTCGTCTTCGTGGCCCACTGTAATTGAGGCGAACTTCAATGAACAACTGAGGTCTGTATCCAAAGGCGCGACTTTTGTTGATCCAATTGCAAATTTGTGTTCAGGCGGAAACTGTAATTATATTATAGACGGACAATTTGTATACTTTGATTCTGGGCATTTTTCGGACTTCGGCAGCGCTTTTGTGGTAAAACGATATTTTCCACTTTCTTATAAAAGTGCGTATAACAACTAATGTCATTGGGGTGGCGTTGCGGGGAGCACGATGCCTTCTCTAGGCCAATGTTGTCGATTTAGTCGGCGATCCATCGACTTGCTTCCTCGTGGTTCACCCACACCATTACGACGGCTTGCCCGGATACCTCTTACCTGCGCGGTGGTAAAATCACGAAACCTCAACCCTTTGAGAAAAATATTCGCAATTGCCCATTTCTTTTGCAGTTTTCTACGCTTCATTGCCCCAGTTTTTCTGCAATGTATGCGGCATCGATTGAACCGCTCAAGAAACGGGAGAAAACAATGAACTGGTTGAAGACTGTCGCCGCTGCCGCCCTCGTCCAGGCTGCATTCCTGCTGCCCGCCCATGCCGGCGATAACTTGAAGGCCATCCAGTCCGCCGGCGTCCTGAAAGTGGGGACTGAGGGCACCTATGCCCCGTTCACCTATCACGACGAAAGCGGCAAGCTCGTCGGCTTCGACGTTGAGATCGCCGAAGCCGTCGCCGCTAAGCTCGGCGTCAAGGCGCAGTTTCTGGAAGGCAAGTGGGACGGCCTGATCGCCGGCCTCGACGCCAACCGCTATGACACAGTGATCAACGAAGTCGGCGTTACCGATGCCCGCAAGCAGAAGTACGACTTCTCCGATCCCTACATCGCCTCCAAGGCCGTGCTGATCGTCAAGGATAGCAACAGCGACATCAAGGACTTCGCCGATCTCAAGGGCAAGAAGGCTGCACAGTCGCTGACCAGCAACTTCGGCAAGCTCGCCGAACAGTCGGGCGCCGAACTCGTTGGCACGGATGGTTTCGACCAGTCGATCCAGCTCGTGCTGACCGGCCGCGCCGATGCCACCATCAACGACAGCCTGTCCTTCTTCGATTTCAAGAAGCACAAGCCGGACGCACCGGTGAAGATCGTCGCCCAGCAGGCCAATGCCGATTATTCCGCCGCCATCATCCGCAAGGGCGAGCCGGAGCTGCAGGCCGCCATCAACAAGGCGCTGGCCGACATCAAGGCTGACGGCACCTATGCCAAGATTTCCCAGAAATACTTCGGCCAGGACGTTTCCAAATAATAGGCATCGCCGCCAAATTGTGAAAAAGATGCGTCTGGGGTCATTCCTGGACGCATTCTCTTATTGAAAGGCCGCTTCGTGCAGCACTGGTCGCAATTGATGTGGGACTCACTGGGCGCGCTGCTTTGGGCGGGACTTGTCTTCACCATCCCGCTCACCCTGATCACCTTCGTTCTCGGCTTGCTGCTCGGCCTGCTCACCGCCGTCACGCGGCTTTTCGGCCCGCGCCCGCTCGCCGCCATCGCACGCTTTTATGTCTGGGTGATCCGCGGCACGCCGCTGCTGGTGCAGCTCTTCGTCATCTTCTACGGCCTGCCGAGCCTCGGCATTCTGCTCGACGCCTTCCCTGCCGCCGTCATCGGTTTCACGCTGAGCGTTGGCGCCTACACATCCGAGATCATCCGTGCCGTGATCTCCTCGGTGCCCAAGGGTCAATGGGAAGCGGCCTATTCCATCGGCATGAGCTGGCGGCAGGCGATGAGCCGCACCATCCTGCCGCAGGCCGCGCGCGTTGCGGTGCCGCCGCTGTCGAACACCTTCATCTCGCTGGTCAAGGACACCTCGCTTGCAGCCGCAATCACCGTGCCGGAACTGTTCCAGGCCGCACAGCGCATCGTGGCGACGACCTATGAGCCGCTGATCCTCTATATCGAAGCGGCCCTGATCTATCTCGTCATGAGTTCGTTCCTGTCGACGCTGCAGGTCTCTCTCGAACGCCGTTTCGCCCGCTATGGCGGCACGCTGGAGGCGCGGACATGATCGAGCTGTCGCATATCGAAAAACGCTTCGACGACAATGCCATCCTGAGAGACATCAGCCTGCTGATCCCGGAAGGTACGGTGACGGCGCTCGTCGGCCCTTCCGGCGGCGGCAAGAGCACGCTGCTGCGCTGCATCAACCTTCTGGAAATACCGACGTCAGGCACGATCCGCATCGGCGAAGAGACGGCCACCTTCCTACCTGGCAAGAAGACCGTCTGGCAGGACATCCAGAAGATCCGCCGGCAAACCGGCATGGTCTTCCAGAATTTCCAGCTCTTTCCGCACCAGACCGCGATCGAGAATGTCATGGAAGGCTTGGTGACCGTGTTGCGCTGGCCGGCTGACAGGGCGCGAGCCCGCGCGGTCGAGCTTTTGACCAAGGTCGGCATGGCGCACAAGATGGACGCCTGGCCATCGACGCTGTCGGGTGGACAACAGCAGCGCGTGGCGATCGCTCGTGCGCTGGCCCCCTCGCCTCGCGTTCTCCTCTGCGACGAGCCGACCTCGGCACTCGACCCCGAGCTCGCGGCCGAAGTCGTCGACGTTCTCGGCCAGCTCGCCAACGAGGGCACAACCATGGTGATGGCGACGCATGACCTGCGCCTTGCCTCGAAGATCGCCACCAGTGTTGTCTTTCTCGAGGCCGGCAACATCGTCGAAACCGGCCCCTCCCGTGCCATTTTCGGCGCCCCGACACAGGAGCGGACGAAGCAGTTCATCTCGACGCTGAATGCAGGGCACACCTACGACATATGAGATCACAATCTTCGCGGCCAAGGCGATCATGAGCGCAACCTTCTCACTGCGGCCGGCGACCGCGGCAGACGTCGAAGCCATCCGCTCGCTAACGCGGGACGCATATTCGAAATGGGTGCCGCTTATCGGCCGCGAACCGCTGCCGATGACCGCCGACTACACCGAGGCCGTCCGCAGCCACCGCATCGACCTGCTCGACAGCGACGGCGCACTCGCCGCGCTGATCGAAATGATCCCGCAAGCCGACCATCTGCTGATCGAGAACGTGGCCGTATCGCCCGCTCATCAGGGCCGAGGCCTTGGCCGAAAGCTGCTCGCCCATGCCGAACAGGTCGCGGCATCGCTGGGACACAAGGAGATCCGGCTCTATACCAACAAGCGCTTTGCCGAAAACGTGCAACTCTACCTGAAGATCGGCTACGAGATCGACCGCGAAGAGCCGTTCAAGGGCAGCTTCATCGTCCATATGCGCAAATCAGTTGGATAGCGCGCAACACGCCGGGCTTGAATGTTGGGATTGGACCGTTTCCTGCCCTCAACAAGCCCGTTGCTGGTTCACACGGTCGAGATTTGGTAGCCCTCGGAGGCCCGCTGTACGCGGCCGAAGCCGGTGATATGGCCGCCGGCGATGATCCATCCCTCACGAACAGCCTCTTCCAGTGTGGCTTGCCGAGTTTGCACCGCCATGTCGGGGTCAAGATCAAAGACTAGCCCGATCTTTGGATCACCAGGTTGAAGATCCCCTAGATGCAGGGTGTCGCCCCAGATCAAGAGATCATTATCCTCGCCGCGCACCAGATAGCCGGTGTGGCCGGGAGTATGGCCCGGCAGAGGACGCGCCTCTATGCCAGCGAACACAGGGCCTTCCTTTATCCGTCTGACTCGGGATCCATATACGCGTTGGAGCTGTTCAGCCACGTTGAAGCCGCCGTCGCGCCTCCGGCGTCGCCTGTCGAGCGGCTGGATTGGTGAAAAAGGCGAAATCGCTCTCTGGCACGAATACGTCGGCATGAGGGAAATACGGAGTGTCGCCATCGAACAAGCCGAGAGCATGATCGCCATGGATATGGGTGAGCAATATGCGCCCGATCTGGTCCGGTGTTATTCCGACCTCATGCAATGCAGATCGCGCGTGACCATATTTGGGTCCCCACGAGGTACCAGTGCCGGCATCGACGAGAATAATGCCGTCGGCGTCCCGCAGGGCAAAACAGTTTACATCCACCTGAAGCGTCGGCTTACCCCATGCTTCGATGACGCGTGCCGTGCGACGTCGCCATCCGCATGGATCAGCACGTCCGCTGGCGCTTCAAAGACGCCATCGCGCAGAAGGATAACGTCATATCGCCCGAAGTGGCGGGAACTGTTTGTCATTAATGCGATTTCGTCTTCAATTCTACATTCAAACGAGGGGCAGGCTCTGGGAGCCGCCCCTTCTTTGCTTCGCTACGGGCGGTCAGGCCCCGTAAACCACCAGCAGGTCCTTGGCATCGATCTGGTCGCCGGCGCGCACCAGAACTTCGGCGACCGTGCCGTCCTTCTCCGCGTGCAGCGCCGTTTCCATCTTCATCGCCTCGATGGAGACCAAAACGTCGCCGGCCTTGATCGCCTGGCCGGGCGAGACGAAGACGGTGGAGATGACGCCCGGCATCGGTGCGCCGACATGGGCGGCATTGCCCGCCTCAGCCTTGCGCCTGATAGCACTGCCCGACGCACCGTGAGCGCGATCCGGCACCTTGATGCGCCGCGGCTGGCCGTTGAGTTCGAAAAACACCGTCACCATGCCCTTGTCGTCGGTCGCCGTCATCGCCTGGTTGACGACAACGAGGGTCTTGCCCTTCTCGATTTCGGCAAAAAGCTCGCCGCCTTCCTTCAGGCCGTAGAAATAGGCGGGCGTCGGCAGCACCGAGACCGGGCCATAGGTATCGGCGGCCAGGGCATAGTCGGTGAAGACCTTCGGATACATCAGGTAGGAGGCGAATTCGAAGTCGTCGACCTTGCGCTCCAGCTTGGTCTCGATCGCCTTTCGCTCGGCATCGAGATCGGCATCGGCGAGCAGAGAACCGGGACGAACCGTATAGGGCGCCTCACCCTTCAGCGCCTTCTTCTGCAACGCTTCCGGCCATCCGCTCGGTGGCTGGCCGAGATCGCCCTTCAGCATCGATACCACCGATTCCGGAAAGGAAACCTCGCGCTCCGGGCTGACGACGTCGGCAACCGTCAGGTCCTGGGAAACCATCATCAGCGCCATATCGCCGACCACCTTGGACGACGGCGTCACCTTGACGATGTCGCCGAACATCTGGTTGGCGTCGGCATAGGCCTGGGCGACTTCGTGCCAGCGGGTCTCGAGGCCGAGCGAACGGGCCTGCTCCTTGAGGTTGGTGAACTGGCCGCCCGGCATTTCGTGCAGGTAGACTTCCGACGCCGGTCCCTTGAGGTCGCTTTCGAAGGCAGCATACTGATGGCGCACGGCTTCCCAATAGAAGGAGATGCGACGGATCCATTCCGGATCGAGACCCGGATCGCGCTCCGTACCCTTCAGCGCCTCGACGATCGAGCCTAGGCAGGGCTGCGAGGTATTGCCGGAGAGCGCATCCATCGCTGCATCGACGGCATCGACGCCGGCGTCCACGGCGGCCAGCACCGTCGCCGCCGCAATCCCCGAGGTGTCATGCGTATGAAAATGGATCGGCAGGCCGGTCGCTTCGCGCAGCGCCTTGAACAGCACCTTGGCCGCACCGGGCTTCAACAAGCCGGCCATGTCCTTCAGCGCGATGATATGGGCGCCCGCCTTTTCCAGCTCGACGGCGAGATCGGTGTAATATTTCAGGTCGTACTTCGGCCGGGCGGAATTGAGGATGTCGCCGGTGTAGCAGATCGCCGCCTCGCAGAGCTTGTTCTCCTCGGCGACGGCATCCATCGACACCCGCATATTCTCGACCCAGTTCAGGCAGTCGAAGACGCGGAAGAGGTCGATGCCGCCCCAGGCAGCCTGGCGGACGAAGTATTTGACGACATTGTCGGGATAGTTGGTGTAGCCGACGCCGTTGGCGCCGCGCAGCAGCATCTGCAGGAGCAGATTCGGCGCGCCCTCGCGGATCAGCGACAGGCGCTCCCACGGATCCTCGGTGAGGAAGCGCATGGAGACGTCGAAGGTGGCGCCGCCCCAGCATTCCAGCGACAGCAACTGCGGCAGCGCCCGGGCATAGGTGCCGGCGACCTGGGCGATATCGAAGGTTCGCATGCGGGTGGCGAGCAGCGATTGATGGCCGTCACGCATCGTCGTGTCGGTCATCAGCACGCGCTTTTCGTTGCGCATCCATTCGGCAAACTTTTGCGGACCGAGCTTGTCGAGCCGCTGCTTGCTGCCGTCAGGAACCTTACCGTCGATATAGGGCAGGATCGGTTCGGCGGCCTTCGGCGACGGCGCCGGCCGCCCGCGCGCTTCCGGATGGCCGTTGACGGTGACGTCGGCGAGGTAGGTGAGCAGCTTGGTGGCGCGGTCCTGGCGCTTGACCTGCTGGAACAGCTCCGGCGTCGTGTCGATGAAGCGCGTCGTGTAGCTGTTGTCGCGGAATTTCGGATGAGTGATAATCGCTTCAAGGAAGGTGAGGTTGGTCGCGACACCACGGATGCGGAATTCGCGCAGCGCCCGATCCATGCGGCTGATCGCCTCCGAAGGCGTCGAAGCCCAGGCCGTCACCTTGACCAGCAGCGGATCGTAGAAACGGGTGATGATCGCACCACCATAGGCCGTGCCGCCATCGAGACGGATGCCGAAGCCTGCAGCCGAACGGTAAGCAGTGATGCGGCCGTAATCCGGAATGAAATTATGTTCCGGGTCTTCCGTGGTGACGCGGCATTGCAAGGCATGGCCGTTGAGATGGATATCCTCCTGCTTCGGAACGCCCGACTCCGGCGTGCCGATAGCGAAGCCGTCGAGGATATGGATCTGCGCCTTGACGATGTCGATGCCGGTGACGACTTCGGTCACGGTATGCTCGACCTGGATGCGCGGATTGACTTCGATGAAGTAGAACTTGCCGGTTTCGGCATCCATCAGATATTCGACGGTGCCGGCGCCGACATAATTGGTCGCCCCGGCGATCTTCAGCGAATAGGCGGCCAGTTCCTGGCGCTGCGCTTCGGTCAGATACGGCGCCGGCGCGCGCTCGACGACCTTCTGGTTGCGGCGCTGAACGGAACAGTCGCGCTCGAAGAGATGCACGACATTGCCGTGCGTGTCGCCGAGAACCTGGCTTTCGACGTGGCGCGCACGCTCGACCAGCTTTTCGAGATAGACTTCGTCCTTGCCGAAGGCGGCCATTGCTTCGCGCTTGGCTTCCGTCACTTCCTTGGCGAGATCCTTGGGATCGCGGATGGCGCGCATGCCGCGGCCGCCACCGCCCCAGGAGGCCTTGAGCATGACCGGATAACCGATCTCCTCGGCCATGCGGGCAACTTCGGCCATATCGTCAGGCAGCGGCTCAGTCGCCGGCACAACGGGAACGCCGACGGAAATGGCCAGATTGCGGGCCGCGACCTTATTGCCGAGCTGGCGCATCGTATCAGCCCTCGGGCCGATGAAGATGAGGCCGGCGGCATCGCAGGCGTCGACGAATTCCGGGCTTTCCGACAGCAGGCCGTAGCCTGGATGGATGGCATCGGCGCCCGACAGCTTGGCGACGCGGATGATCTCGTCGATCGACAGGTAGCTTTCGATCGGGCCGAGATCGCGGGCGAGATGCGGACCGCGGCCGACCTGATAGCTTTCGTCGGCCTTGAAGCGATGCAGCGCGAGTTTGTCTTCCTCGGCCCAGATGGCAACTGTTTTTATGCCCAGCTCGTTGGCGGCGCGAAACACGCGGATGGCAATTTCAGAACGGTTGGCAACCAGGATTTTGGAAATGGGCAAATGCGGTCTCCCTCGCGACGCCGGAAGCGGGCATGCTGCACCCGCGAAGGAAATTCTTAACTTCTTGTCACGAGAAGTTCAATTTCCCCTGCGACATCCGACATCAAAATAGTTGCCATTACGGAATAAGTCCGTTTCTAAAAGCGATGGCAACGATATGCTGGCGGTTCTTGGCATTCAGCTTATCCTGGATGCTGTTCATATACCAATCGACGGTGTGATTTGAGATCTTGAGCATCCGGCTGATCTCCATCGAGGTCATGCCTTCCGCGAGATGATTGAGCACCTCCATCTCGCGCCTGGTAAGCTTGACATCGATCGTGGCCGCCTCTTCCAGTGATCGTGCTTCGTCACGCAGTTCCAGAAGCCGCCAGAAGGCTTTTTTCGCCACCGCATCGAACAGCGCGATTTCGACCGGCGACAGATCGACCACATTGCCGCCGATCGTCATGCTGCCAAGCAGACCGCTGCGCCCATGAACAGGGAAGATGTAGCCGTCGATGAGCCCATGGGCGCGGGCATCGGCCATCATCTGCTCCATGCGCCGACGGAGCGGATCGCCCTTCAGTGCCGCCATGGCATCACGCCAGCGGAAAGGCCGCTGCGCCCGGCCGAGATAGCGAATGGTGGGATCGACCAGGATGTATTTTTTGGTGACATAGGTGAGCGGCCATTTGTCTGGCCAGCGTCCGGCAAGCACGAGATTCATAGGGTCGGTATTCGGCCGCGGCTGCTTCAGCAGACCATAAAAATCGAACTTATAGGACCGCAGGACCAATTCCAGCTCTGTCACAACATTCTTGGCAAGCTTGCATTCTTCAATAACCACAAGCAATTGTATTAAGGAATGAATATTCACATAAACCCCCTGGCCTAAAAGCCTGGTTCTTCGTCAGCAGATGCCGTCATCATCATCCGCTTTGCCGCCGACACGGCTGATGGCGGGCAAACATACCCAGATCGAAATGAAATTAAACGTCTTTGGCGAAAATTTTACAGATCAACCTTAAATAGCAACCGCGTCGCCGCGCGACAATGCCAATACCTGAACTATCCTATAGTTGTCACATTTCTCGGACGGCCGCTTGCACGCCCTTGCGGCTACAAGCGAAACGCGTCAAAATTCCCCTGAAAAAACAGCGTCAGATTCCGTTAATCGCCGGTTCAGGTAGCAATCTGTAGCATCCAGCATTCCTTATTTGCGAATGCACAGAGGGTGCCAGACGTGTCGCTGTTCAAAGTCTATGCCAGAGCCCTGAAGTATCTTGGCGCGTATCGATACCGCGTCTGGATGGTTGTCATCGCGAACATCGCGCTGGCGATGACCACCATTTACGAGCCGGTTCTATTCGGCCGCATCTTCGACTCCATCGCCAAAAAACAGGCAGTGGCGCCGACCATGATGCTGTGGGCAGGTTTCGCCGTCTTCAGCGCGGTAGCGTTCATCGTCGTTTCCCGCGAGGCGGACCGTCTCGCCCATGGGCGTCGCGCATCGCTGCTGACCGAAGCATTCAGCCGAATCATCTCGATGCCGCTCTCCTGGCACAGCCAGCGTGGCACAGCGAGCGCGTTGAACACGCTGCTGCGCGCCTGCGAAGCTCTGTTCGGCCTCTGGCTCGAATTCATGCGCAACCATCTGTCGACCGCGGTCGCGCTTGTTGTGATGATCCCGACGGCCATGGCTATGGACCTGCGTCTCTCGGCCGTGCTCATCCTGCTCGGCATCTTCTACTGGATCATCGGCCGCCTGGTCATGAGCCGGACGAAGGATGGTCAGACCTCGGTGGAAAGCCATTATAATACGGTGTTCTCGCATGTCAGCGACAGCATCAGCAACGTTTCCGTGCTGCATAGCTATAACCGCATCGAAGCCGAAACCAGGGCGCTGAAGTCCTTCACTGAACGACTGCTCGCCGCACAGTATCCGGTTCTCGACTGGTGGGCGCTCGCCGGTGCGCTGAACCGCACGGCCTCGACCGTCGCCATGATGGCCATCCTGATGATCGGTACGCTGCTTGTTCAAGACGGCAGCCTGAGCCTCGGCGCCCTCATCACCTTCATCGCCTTCGCCAACGTGCTGATTGGCCGCCTGGAACAGTTGCGCAACTTCGCCAACCAGATTTTCGAAGCGCGCGCCAAGCTGGAAGACTTCTACACGCTGGAAGATTCCGTCCGCGACCGTGAAGAGCCGGCCGGCCTTGCCGAGATCAAGGACGTCAAGGGCGAAGTCGAGTTCCGCAACGTGTCCTTCGGCTTCGGCAATACGTCGCAAGGCCTGCACAATATCAACTTCACGGTGAAGGCTGGGCAGACGGTCGCAATCGTCGGTCCGACCGGCGCCGGCAAGACGACGCTCGTCAACCTGCTGCAGCGTGTCTTCGACCCGCAGGACGGCCAGATCCTCGTTGACGGCAACGACATTACCAAGGTGACGCGCAAGTCGCTGCGCCGCTACATCGCCACCGTCTTCCAGGATGCCGGCCTGCTGAACCGCTCGATCAGCGACAACATCCGTCTCGGCCGCGAGGGTGCCACCGAAGAGGAGATGGTCCGCGCCGCCGAAGCGGCTGCCGCCAACGACTTCATCGAGAATCGCGAAAGCGGCTATGACACTCGTGTCGGCGAACGCGGCAACAAGCTCTCCGGCGGTGAGCGCCAGCGCATCGCCATTGCCCGCGCCATCCTCAAGGACGCGCCGATCCTGGTACTCGACGAAGCGACCAGCGCGCTCGACGTGGAGACCGAGAACCGGGTGAAGGCGGCGATCGACAATCTGCGTCAGAACCGCACGACCTTCATCATCGCTCACCGCCTGTCTACGGTACGCGAGGCCGATATCGTCCTCTTCCTCGACAATGGCCGCGTGATCGAAAACGGCAGCTTCAGCGAGCTCAGCCAGAGCAACGGCCGCTTCGCCGCCCTGCTGCGCGCCAGTGGCATCCTGACGGACGACGAAGTCCGCAAGGCACACGCCACGGAAACCGAAGCCGCCTGATATTTTGTAAGGGGCCCAAAGATCGAAGCCGGGGGAGCGATGCTCTCCCGGCTTTTTTGCTGCCTAACTTCCGGCCGGACGACGTATGTCAGGTACGTCCGACGCCGTCGCACTGTGTGGCCTGTCAGCCTAACCCTCTCACTGCGACGGGGCGAGGGTTAGGGTGAGAGGCTTTACCCGCAAGGAACGTGCCTGTCGAATACATGGCTGAACCAAAAATAAAAAAGGCCCGGCAGGGAAAACCGGGCCTTTCTCCTTCTCTGATCGGAGGTCAAATCGGTTGTGGCGTCAAGCTGGAGTCAAGGCCAACGTCAAACCGGTTATGACTGGCGTCAAACCGGGATCAGATCAGAACTTGCGCTCGAAGCGGAGCACGCCGGCCCACTGGTTCTGGTCGCCAGCGTCCCAATCGGGGTAGGAAACTTCCGGCTCGATCAGCAGGTCCTTGACCGGACGCCAGGCGACGTTGGCGGTGGCGGCAAAGATTTTCGAGTCGGTATAGGCGACCTGGGCATTGGCCTGCAGCTTCGGCGTCAACTGATAGCGGCGCCCGTCCAGAAGGCCCAGTCACCCCAGCCGCAATCCGCGCCATTGGTCGGGCAAGCTGCGCGGTTGCTGTTGAGGTAGGAACCGGCATACTTGTTCAGCTTGTCGCCATCCGTGTTCCATCCACCCATCAGGAAGACCTTGAAGTCGCCGAAATCGGCGTCGATGCGCGCTTTGATGGCGCCTTCCTCGACAATGCTGTCATAGCCGCCGATGATCCGGAGGGTCCATGCGCCCGCCTTGTAGCCGGCGCCGGCAACGACATCAGGAGCATAGTGATTGGCCTTACCTGTTTGCCACGCGCCGCCGTAGGACGACGTATCGGCTGACGAGTTGGAATCTTCCAGCGAGATCACAGCCGTGAAGCCGTTGCCGGCGTCATACCTGTAGGTGAACTGGTTGAGTTCCTTCGGGCCGTCATAGACGACGTCATCGTTGATGACGTTGCCGGCATAGCCCATGTAGAGATTATACTGCGAGTCGAGCTTACCTACGATGAAGCCGGCAAGGCTGATATTGGCCCAAAGCAGCTTGGTGGCGGTGGTGCCGCCCTCCTGCCAGTCCCAGCGGTAGACGGTGTTGGTCTTCAGCGGGCCGTATTCGGTATCGGTCGCCGTGTCGATGCTGAGCTCGGCGCGGGTATGCCAAAGCGTACCATTCTTGCTGTTGGCGTTGTAGGCATCATACCATTCGCCCTCGGTGCGGACGCGGCCGCCGATCTTGAGGCAGGTTTCGGTGCCCGGAATGAAGAAGTAGCCGGCGCCATAGGCGTCGCAAATGCGAACATATTGAAGCGGTTCCGGCTCGGCAGCCACAATAGCGTCAGCCGCCTGTGCCCCCGACGCGGCTGCCAGGGCGGCGGCCGAACCAAGAAGAAGACTTCTAATATTCATAAATACTCCAATCTAGTATCGATTGGGCATGAGTTATCGCGCCGAAAATTCGACGTTCCCTACCCCATTCCCGTTTTGACAATCCCCACGAATGCGTCGCGCCCGTTTGGACGCTATAACGCCGGGGTGGCGGCACTCCCCGAGCACCGTCACGATCTCGATGTAGGAATTCAATTTTGCACAACAAGATTTTGGGCAATTGAATCTTTGCTGTAACGCGCCGGGTCACCGTTGCGTTGCAGAAAAATCACGTCACACTTCGTTCGCACAATTGTTGCAAAACGAATTAACGTTATAGATCAATATATTATAAGTTGTGGTACGGAATGGCCGCGAGACAAATTATCGACTTTTTTCGATCCGTGCCGGCAGCGGAATTGTACCCACGGATGTCGCGATGGGCCGATGGCCTGCTGTGTCCAGCCGCCTATGCTCGAGATAGTAGGCATAGGCAAACTGTGCAACGATGCCGACCAGAACATAGGCGCCGCCAACAGCCGGGTCCTTATCGGTGACGTACAGGATGACCTGGCCGACCATGGCGAGGATCGTGCCTGCAACGAAGATGCTCAGTGAATGCCGCCCGAGGATCGCCAACGGATGATCGGCGGGCCGGCGCAGCAATCGGGAAACCGTCGGGACGCTGACGATGATATAGGCAAGCGCCAGCACATGCAGCAATCGCGGCAACGACAGAAAGGTCTTGTCGAAACCGGTGACGACCGTGGGCAGGCCGAGCGCAGCGAGGTGATCGCCCAGCGTCCAGAGTTTGTCGGTGACCCAGATGAAAGACAGAACGACATAGGCAAGCGACAGCGCAAACAGGACCGGATTATAGGAGATCCGGCCGCCGCGCTTCACATGCATGATGGCGACGAAGCCGATAACGAACAGGAACTGCCAGGAGAGCGGATTGAGAAACCAGAAGCCGTCCAGCAGCGTCGTATGCGGCGCGATCTGATAGATGCCGGCGACCAGCCAGACACCGGCGGAGACCAAGAGCAAGAGCAGCGGGCTTCGCGCCTCCAGCACCAGGATCAGCGGCAGCATCAGGAACAATGCGCCATACATCGGCAGGATATTGTTATAGCCGATCTGGTGCCCGAGCAGCAGCAGGGCCGGAATGCCGCGAGCCGGATCCATCAGCACAGCAAGGATATTCACCTCGCAGAGCAAGCCCGGCTGGCGGAATATCCATGCGCCGGAGATGAACAGCACCAGCGTGATGAAAGTGGTGATCATGTGCGCAGCATAAAGCGTCAAGGCGCGCCTGACCGCCTTCCAGGCGATTGAAAGCTGATTGCCAGGCATAAACCGCGTGCCATAGGCGAGACCGACGGAAATGCCGGAGATCAGCACGAAGGCTTCCGCCCCATCGGAGAAGCCGAAATTCTTGGTAGTTAGCCGCTCGAAAAACTGGCCCGGCACATGATTGATAAAAATCGTAATCAGGGCCAAAGCCCTTAGAACATCCAGTCTCGTATCCCGCTGCGTCGCCGTCTTCGGCAAGCTCACTCGACTTGCCGAGGCCACGTCGATATTTGCCCTGGAATTCATGGACTTCTCCTGTTCCGACATCCAAATGCGATCGGGGCCAAAGAGTTCCCCCTTTGGCCCCGATCGTTGAAGCGAAAACAGTGCAGGAAAATGCTACTGTCCGATCGGATAGCCCTCTTCGGGATGGGCGATCGCCCTATCATTTATCGTGACCGAGTATCCCTCTGCATCGGGCACTTTTGAGACGGAAATACGGTATTTTCCGCTCGGCAGATCGAGGTCCGCCGCAAAGCCGTCCCACTTCGACGGCAGCGCCGGCTTGACGTAGAGATGGCCATTCTTCACGCGGATGCCGAGAATTCCCTCGATTGCCACGCGATAGAACCATCCCGCCGAGCCCGTATACCAGGTCCAGCCGCCACGGCCGGTCAATTGGCCCTCGCCATAGACGTCGGCGGCGATGACATAAGGCTCGACACGATAGGTATCGGCTTGATCACGATTGCGTGCGTGGTTCACCGGATTCAGCAGTTCGAAGCAATGCCAGGCATCGTCGCCGCGGTTCATTTCCGCCAGTGCCATGACCACCCAGGTGGCGGCATGAGTATACTGGCCACCGTTTTCGCGCACACCCGGAGGATAGGACTTGATATAGCCCGGATCACGCGCCGATTTGGCGAAGGGCGGCGTGAACAGCCGGATGATGCGGTTGTCATCGTCGACAAGCTTTTCAAGAACGGCGTTCATCGCCATTTCGCCACGCTCGCGGTCGCCTTCACCGGAGAGAATATTCCAGGACTGGGCGATCGAATCGATCTGGCATTCGAAATTCTCGTTCGAGCCGAGCGGACTGCCGTCATCGAAGTAGCCGCGGCGGTAATGACCGCCATCCCAGCCCGCCGTTTCCAGCGCCTTGCGCAATTCCGGCAAATGCTTGGTCCAGCGCTCGACGCGCTCCCTGTCGCCCCGCGCTTGCGCATAGGGCAGGAAGGCGGTGAGCGTGCCGGCCAGGAACCAGCCGAGCCAGACGCTTTCGCCGCGGCCTTGAATGCCGACGCGGTTCATGCCGTCGTTCCAGTCGCCGCCGAGAATCAGCGGCAGACCGTTGCCGCCCTTGCGCTTGATCGCGAGATCGAGCGCCAAGGCCGCGTGCTCGTAGACACTGACCTTATCTTGCGACACGGACGGCTGGTAGAAGGCGTCGTGCGTGCCTGGCATGAGGGCCGCGCCTTCGACAAAGGCAAGTTCCTCGTCGAGGAGCGACTTATCGCCGGTCACCATGCAATACTGGTTGATGGCATAGGCGAGCCAGACGACATCGTCCGAGATATGCGTGCGCACGCCGGCGCCACTGCCCGGCAGCCACCAATGCTGCACGTCGCCTTCGCGGAACTGACGCTGCGCCGCATTCAGGATCTGCTTGCGGGCAAGTTCCGGCGCGTGCATCAGGAATGCCAGCGTATCCTGCAACTGGTCGCGGAAGCCGAAGGCACCGGAAGCCTGATAGAAAGCAGTGCGCGCCATGATGCGGCAGCCGAGGCTCTGATAGGGCAGCCAGGCATTGATCATGTTGTTCATCGCCTTGTCCGGCGTCGAAATCTGCAGACGGCCGGTGAAGCCATCCCAGAAGCCGCGGCTGGCCGAAAGCACAGCCTCGAAATCGGCCTTGCGGATATCGGCGACCAGTGCACGCGCCTCTTCGAGCGAAGCGGTATCGCCCATATAGAGGCAGATATCCTTCTGCTCGCCGGCTCCGACGGTCAGGTCGAAGGCGAGCGCCGCGCAGGGGTCGCCATCGAGGTCGGCGGAGTTGGAGAGGACGGCGCCGGAAACGACGGCCTCCGGCATCTGCACCGTGCCGTAGCGGCCGATGAATTCGCGGCGGCTGGCCGAGAAGCTCGAATGCCCCTCGCTTGCCGCCATGAAGGCGACGCGCTTGGAATAGTCGATACTGTAGGGATTGTTGGCAAACAGCGCACCCGTTTCTTCGTCCAGCGACGATAGGATGAATGGTCTGGTTTTGTGCGGATTGGTGCCGAGCACCCACTCCGCATAATTGTAGAGCCGCAGCCGGCGGGTGCCGGCGCCCGTGTTGCGGACGCGCAGGCGGAAGAGCTTGACAGGACGTTCGCGGTCGATCGTTTGCGTCAGTTCCAGCGCTATGCCGTTCTGTTCGCTCGAGAACACCGAATAGCCGAGACCGTGGCGGGCCTCATATTGGACCTTCGGGTTGCGCGACAGGCCCGCATAGGGAGTCATCACCGTATTGCTATCGAGATCGGTCACGTAAAGCGCCTCTCCCGGACGGTTGATGACCATATCGTTGGTCCATGGCGTCAACTGATAGTCGCGCGAATTGTGGCTCCAGGTGAAGCCGCCGCCTTCGGCAGGCACATGGAAGCCGAAGCGCTCGTTGGAGATGACGTTGATCCACGGATGCGGCGTCGACTGGCCGCCGGCAAGCCGGACGACATATTCGCGGCCATTGTCGGCAAAGCCGCCGTAGCCGTTCCAGAAATCGAGATCGTCCTGCGCTCCCAGCTCTCCGGCTGCAAAGATCGATTCCTGTGGCAGAAGCGGCACGGCAAGGCGATTGGCGGGTGCCGGCCCATCGGACTGTGCGGAACCGAACAGCGTGGCCGCGCGGGCAATTTGATCGACAAGCTTGCCGTTGCGTGCATGGAAGATCACCCGCGAGGCCGCGAGAATCTGCTGGTAGGTCTCATTCTCGATCAGATCCTTGCGAACCGAGAAGATATTCGGGCGCAACCCGTCGCCCTGATTGTGACGGACGTGCTCGACGAGCTTGTCCAACTCGCTCTGCATGTCCTGGGCCTGGTCCACGTTGCGTTCGTTGACGATCACCAGATCGGCATTGATGCCGCGCGAACGCATGTATTCCGCAGCGCTCAGTGCTTCCCTGGCGATTTCGAGATCGATATCGTCGTTGATGCGCAGGGTGAAAATCGGGAAATCACCCGAGATCGTCACCGGCCAGAGCGCCGACTGCGAATGCAGGCCGGACTGAACGGTAGCGCCGTCGGCGCGCAGATGCATGTCCGGATAGACGAGATAGCGGGCAAGCTTCTGGAAGGCTGCCGCCTGCTGCGAGGTGACGCCGACATGACGCATCTGCATTTGGGTGCGCGTCCAGGCCTGCGTGAGCTCGACCGCGAAGGTGTCGGGATTGCGATAGCGGTCGACCGCCTTGTCGACATCCTCGCGGTTCGGTGCAGCGATCGTCCAGAAGATTATGCTGACCTTCTTGCCCGCCGGAACGCGGACGACGCGACGCAGCGACAGGCAGGCATCCATCGTGAAACCGTCCGTGCCAGAAAGCGTCGCGCCCGGATCGAAAGCGGCGGCTTCGGCCAGCGTCCGGCCGCGGCCAAGGAACTTGCGGCGGTCCGTCTCGAATTCTGTCGGGCGCTCAGTGCCGGCATTGTCGACGACCAGGTGGGCGATCGACATGTCAGGCTCGTTGTAGTCGCGCTTGTTGCGCTCGGCACGGATCACATCGCCGCTGCCGCCGATCTCGGTGCGCACGAACATACGCGCAAAGACCGGATGGCCCGAATCGACGTCGTCGCTGGCGATAGCCGGCTCGAGATAGGAGGTCACTTCGATGAAGCGATCCTCCGCACCCATGTTGAGCAGCGTCACGCGCCGGCCTTCGGCATCGTTTTCCGTTGCGACGATGCACTCGACCTCGCTGGTGAGGTCACCCACTGTCTTGCTGTATTCCGCCTTTTCGTCGCTGAAGGTGACCTTGACCTTCTCGCCCTCGATGCTGCGCGGTTCCGAAGTCGTCGACCACCATTGGCCGGACACGGTGTCGCGCAGGAAGATGAAGGTGCCCCAGCGATCTTCCGTCGGATCGGGCCGCCAGCGCGAGACGGACAAGCCGTTCCAGCGCGAATAGCCGGCGCCCGTCGCCGTCAGCATGACAGAATAGTGACCGTTGGAGAGGAAGGCGAGTTCGCGGTCCTGCGTGGCCGGATCGGCAATCTTCCGGATTTCCGGACGCAGCATGTCTTCCTGGATGTTGGCCGGCTGGTCGCTCTCATGCTTGGCGGCCATGACGGGAATATCGCGCGGCGCCTTTTCCTGCAGCAGCAGCTCGGCTGCTTCGATCACCGGATCGGCGTGGAAGAGCTCGCGAAGGCGCCCGTTGAAGGCGACGTTGGCAATGGCGGCAATCGACATGCCGTGATGGTGGGCATAGTAGTTGAACACCACCGCAGACTTCTTGCCTTCGGGAACGCGGGTCGGCGTGAAGTCGACGGCATCGTGGAAGCCATAGGTGCCGAGCGCGCCGACCTTGCGCAGCTTCTGCAGGTTTTCGAGCGCCGCTTCCGGCCGGTATTGGCTGGCGAGAATCGAGGCATAGGGCGCGATAACGGCATTCTGGCCGAGCCCGCGCTTCAGGCCAAGCGAGGGTACGCCGAAATTGGTGTACTGATATTGCATCTGATGGTCGCGGGCGTTGAAGGCCGCTTCCGAAATGCCCCAGGGAATGCCGGCGCCCAGGCGCTTGGCATAGTTCATCTGCTCCTGGACGATCAGGTTGTTGGTCTGGTTGAGGATACCGCCCTGACGCTCCTGCATGACGAGCGGCGGCATCAGATATTCGAACATCGAGCCGGACCAGGAAACCAGCGCGCCCCGCGAACCGATCGGCACGACCTGACGGCCGAGGCGGTACCAATGCTCCGTCGGCAGGTCGCCCTTGGCGATGGCGAAGAGGCTGGTGAGGCGGGCTTCGGACGCCAGCAAGTCGTAGCAGGCGGCATCGAGTTCGTTGGTTTCCACGCGGAAGCCGATGGAGAGCAAGCGCCGTTCCGGACGATAGAGGAAACTGAAATTCATCCCGAAGGCGATCTCGCGCATGCGGTCGCGGAGTTTTGCCAGGCGCTGACGCAGCGCGTCGACATTGGCGAGATCGAAGACGCTGTCGGCGATATGGCCTTCGCAGACCTTCACCAGCGATTCCGACCAGGTGAGCACCTCGCCGCTCTGCGGCGACTTGACCTCGTGGTCGAGGTTGGCAGCGAGCTTTTGAATATCATGCGCCAGGACGGACAGGTTGATGATGCGGATCGAGGCGAACTCATGCTCGCGCTTGACCGCCGCCAGTGCGTTCCGGAAGCCGATGATACGCTCTTCCAGGCGATGACGCAGCGGACGAACAGTCTTGCGATCATCCGGCAGTTCGGCAAGCATTTCGCCGAGAATGCCGGCGACATCGCCGATACCGTCGAGATTGCCCTGCATATGCGCGGAAGGCGCTTCCGCCCAGATGCGGCAGGCCGAAGACACCGCAATCAGGTGGCCGGCAAAATTGCCGCTGTCGACCGCCGAGACATAACGCGCGCCCATCGGCTTCAGCGTGTCCGTATGATACCAGTTGCAGAGATGCCCGCGGAACTTCTCGAGCTTCTCGACCGTCGCCATCGTCTTTTCCATACGATCGATGGTTTCCTCAAAGGAAATCCAGCCGAAATTGCGGGCCGAGATTACCGAGAGCAGATAAACGCCGATATTGGTCGGCGAGGTGCGCGAAGCGACCACCGGATGCGGCGTCTGCTGCACATTGTCCGGCGGCAGATGGTTTTGCTGCTCGACCACGAACGTGTCGAAATAGCGCCAGGTGCGGCGCGCGATCTTGCGCAGCTCGGCCGAAACGCTTTCCGGAACTTCGAGCTTGTCTTCTGTTTCCGCCGTCTGGCTGACATACCAGGCGATTGCCGGCGACAGAATCCACAGCAATGCGAAGGGGATGCCGACGAAGAAGGCATTGTCGCCGGACAGAGATGCGAAAGCCAAAGCCAGCAGCGCCAGTACCGGCGCGTGCCACATGACGCGGTAATGGCCGAGGATCGTCGTCTGCGCCGCAGCCTGGGCACTGGCGGCTGTGCGCCATTGCAGCATCAGCTTGCGGCTGACGAAGGCGCGGTAGAGCGACCGGCCGATGGCGTCCGCCATGATGCAGGCGCCGTCGGCAATGAAGACGATTCGCAACGCCACTTGCGCATTGGCGGCGCGGATGTCCGACCAAACGGTATAGAGATGGGCGCGGGCGACGATGTCGCTGGTGCGCGGAATGATACCGTTGATCAGCGACAGCGTCGGCGCCACGAACAGGCAGAAGATCAACAGGATCTGCCAGATCAGGGCGGCGAACGGCCCCATGAAATACCAGCCGAGAACGGAGGCGAAGAACCAGGCGATCGGTGTCAACGAGCGACGCAGATTGTCCATCATCTTCCAGCGGCCGAGGCCGGTGACGCCGCGCTTCGGATTGAAGAGATAGGGAAGGAGCTGCCAGTCGCCGCGAGCCCAGCGATGCTGGCGCGAGACTTCCACTTCGTAGCGAATCGGGAAATCCTCCACGAGCTCGCAGTCGGTCACCAACGCGCAGCGCGCCATCGAGCCTTCGAGCAGATCGTGGCTGAGAACCGCATTCTCTTCGATCTTACCCTTCAGCGAGGCCTCGAAAGCATCGACATGATAGAGGCCCTTGCCGGTGAACGTGCCTTCCTCGACCAGGTCTTGATAGACGTCGGAGACGGCGAAGACATAGGGGTCGAGACCGCGATTGACGGAGAAGACGCGCTGGAACACCGAGGCGTCCTTGCCCGTCGTCAGCGACGGGGTGACACGCGGCTGCAGCACGCCATAGCCGCGGACAACACGCTTGCTCTCGGGATCGAACACCGGCCGATTGATCGGATGATGCAGCTTGCCGACGAGCTTCGTGACCGTGTCGCGCACCAGGCGCGTGTCGGAATCGAGCGTCATGACGTATTTCACGTCCTTCGGCACGGTATTGGCACCGGGCAGGAAGGTCGTATCGCGATCACCACGCAACAGCAGATTCAGTTCGTGCAGCTTGCCGCGCTTGCGTTCCCAACCCATCCAGGCGTCTTCGGCCGGATTGTAAAGGCGGCGGCGGTGCAGCAGATAGAAGCGCTGCTTGCCGTCCTCGGCGTAGCGGGCGGAGAGGCTCGCGACTTCGCGGCGGGCGTAATCCAGAATTTCCAGATCGCGTTCGCTCTCTTCTTCCTTGCTGTCCGGCCAGTCGCTGAGCAGCGCGTAATAGACCTCACCAAGCGGATTGGCGAGGTAGTGAACTTCGATATTGCGTACCAGCTCGTCGACGCTATCGCGATTGGCGATCAGCGTCGGCACGACGACCAGGGTGCGGGCCTCTTCCGGAATGCCTTCCTTGAACTCATAGCCGACGAGACGCGCCGGCATGAGGAACATAGTGACCACGAAGTTGAACAGTCCCGTCGCACCTTCCGACGCCGGCAGCGAGAACATCAGCAGCAGGATGATGGTTTCAGCCCAGCCCATACCGGCCTGGATCATGAAATAGCCGACGATCCAAAGAGCGATGACGGTGAGCAACAGAACGGGTGCGGCGATCGCCAGCCAGTTGAACTTGCGCCACTGGCGTACGAAGCGCTGCGACAGCTTCGGCCGAAAGCCGATCGCCTTTTCCAGCTTCTCGATCTGCTGACCGACGATAAATTCGCCGATATTGGCCTCATGCGGCTGCAGCTCGCCCGAAGCCTTGGCCGCCTCTGTCATGGCCATGGCGACCTGGGCGATCTCCATTTCCGTCTTGTCGGAACGACGCGCAAGCTTTTCGATGGCGCGACGATAGCTGTTGCGCGAGCCGGGATCGAGCTTGGCATAGTCGGTCTCGTCCCAGAGCAGCTTGTCGACCGCGCTGACTTCCTCGACCCAGCCCGACCAGTCGGTATCGTCGATCAGACGCAGGCTTTTGATGATGTTGCCCATCGTCACATTGCCGGACGAAAGGCGGTTGTGCTCGGCCATCATGACCGTTTCGGCGTCGGTACCGGCTTCCGCCAGGCGCCTTTCCAGCCAGGTGACGGCAAGGCCCGATGTGTGCGAGCCGTCGCGCAGGCGATAAAGGAACTGCGTGGCGAAGGTATTGTCGGACGTATAGGGTTCGAGCGTCTTCAGGAACTCGGTGACCTTTGCGTCGTCATTGATGCGGATCAGCTCATCGACGGCGGCGTTGGCCTTCTTGCGCGTCAGGCGGCTCTGTTCGACGCGGCTGGAGATGCGGCGCAGATTATCGACGAGAACATAGCGAACCAGCGATGGAACCGCCCAGAGCTCACCGATCTTCAGCATCTCGTGCGACTGGAAGCCTTCGACGAGCGCCAGCAGACCCTGGTTGGACACGGTGCTGTGCGTGTGGGCAACATAGAGCCAGGCGAGCGCCAGCGTGCGCGGCATCACCATGCCGTCGATGGTGATCGTCTGCAGTTGATCATAGAACTTCTTCGGAAAATCGCGGCGGACTTCCTGGATTGCCTCTTCGATGATGTAGTGGTTGTCGAGCAGCCATTCGGCGGCGGGCGTGATCGATTCGCCGGCATCGACGTCGGCATTGGCCGAACGGTAGACGCGCAGGATCTCCTTCTCGTTCTCCTTGTGCCGGGCGAAGAAATCGAAAGGCGCAAAGCCTGGCAGCTTCGTGCTGGCGCCGTTGCGGGCGAAAGCCGCACCGCATTCCCGGATCTGATCGTTGGAGAAATAGGTGGCACGGATCGAATCGTTATGATCGATCTGCTTGGCTTCAGAATCGCGTGGCGGAACAGTGGAGAGGTTTTGAGATGTCATGGATTCGGGTTCTGGGTCCAAACAGAGTGACAGGCATTGTCGCCTTTAACGTCTTTTGCCCTGCCCGACACAACTATTCATGCATTTGGACCCTTTGCTTCGCTTCCCGGCGTGCGAAGGGGATGAATTCGAAGTGACGGCTTAGAACAAACGTATTCAGGCGAAGATTTTCACGGCCTCTTCGTCAGGATCATGGCAATTTTGCGCCACCATTCGAAACAGGCTTCCGTGAAACTTGAGACGCGGCCAGATGGTTCCGGCAGCGGTCGCACGTGTCAAAGACAATCGATCAAAGTCATGAGGCATTCTCCTTAGGCTGATTTCTCGCGATTGGGAATCCGGCAGGGCGTGGCAGGTTGAGCCCTCCATATCCCGCAGAAGATGAACTTAAACTGAACTCCCTCAAAAGATTCGCAAATTCCTCTCAAGAGCCGTTTTTCTCAGGGTAGGAAATGATCGACAAGAAGCGGATCGGCAGGCTTATGAGCACTTCCGGACCATGCGGCGCATCAGCGTCGAAGAACAGGCTGTCGCCAGGTCGCATCGCATAGAGCTTGTCGGCATGACGGTATTTGACCTCGCCTTCCAGCATATAAATTAGCTCCAACCCCTCGTGTTGAAACGCCGGAAAAACATCGGAATCGGCTGTTAGCGTAATCAGATAGGGCTCGACCTGCAGGCCGGTAGATCCATTGCCGATGTGACCGAGCAGATTGTACTGGTGACCGGCGCGCGTACCCCGCCGCTCCATCTCCAAACCCTCGCCCGCCTTGACGAAGACGGCGTTGCGCTTTTCCTCGAAGCGTCGAAAAAACGACGTGACGGGCACACCGAGCGCCCGCGCCAAGGCTTGCAATGTGGTGAGAGACGGCGACGTGTTGCCGTTTTCGATCTTTGAGAGCATGCCCAGCGATATGCCGGTGGCAGAGGCAAGATCGGCGCCGGTGATGCCGAGCTTCTTGCGAAAGGCGCGAACCTCGTGGCCGATCGCCAATTCGAGATTATTCTCCTTCACGTCGCGTAGGGCATGCGGATCCTGTTTCAGAACCGCTCTCGCACCGTGAACACCATTCCGTCTGCTGCTGCGCCCAGCCTCCGCCTTGGTCATGCTTCCGCCCCACTCTATTTTATATTTTGGCGGAGCTTACTGTTTTCATGACGCGCATTCTATTGGGCACAAGAAATTTTCTTTGTCCGGCGAAGTTTTGACAGTGCCGGGAAAGAAGAGTTGCCGTAAGGGAAGGCTTCAACTTGGGAAGAAGCGGGGCGATGCAACGCCAATCATCACGCTCGCCTGAAGGTCCGCCCGATCAATAGCGTCGCCGTTAGGAAAGGACGGATGACGCTCCGACCGCAATCATGTGGCGCGCCGCGTCGGCATGCATGCACCCATGATCATTGACCAAGGTCGTCTTTGTAGCAGGGTTCAGACAACGACGCCGCAGACGATGGCAGCGACGAAAAGAAATGCGGCGGAAAACAGCGCAACGTGAATCGCAGTCTGAATCTTATGGCGCGTCGTCGCGACACGCTTCGACCCGTCGAACTGATTCACATGCGTATTCGACATACCCAAATTCGCCATGTGTTGCCTCCGTTCGTTTTTTTGTCGATGTCTCGCGGGACGATCCGCCAGACATTCATATAATCCCTATCAATTAGGTAGACATGAAATTTCGTCCAGAGGGCAACGAAGGAAAAAATAAACCACTGGACGACGATCAGGCTCGAAAGATCAGCAAGGCCAAATCAGCAGAGAATGCGGCGAGCCCAGATCAAAGTGCGCTCTACGGCGCTTGCTTCAGGAGCCGGCGTGTCGGTTGGACCGATCTGACGGCGGGTCTTTTCTTCCGGCAGAGCGACGGTCAGCACGTCCTCCTCTTTCGCCGGCTTTGGCGGATGAAGATAACCCATGGTCATGCCACCCATGAAAAACATGCCTGCCTCCACTCGCGCATGACCCGAAATAGGGATCACGAAAGTTAACCGCCATTAACGAGATCATGACAGAAATGCGGCACGAGTCAATAGTCTATACGATTGGTCGTCTTTTAAAGGTGTCTTAACTAAAGGAGCGATGAAGGGCCAATGATTACAATCGCTTAATTGCGAACAAATCCCCTGCTCGCAATCATGAGATTGCGTGTATAGTCTTCCTTGACATCGCCAGTCGCCAATTCTTTTGCGCTCAGCCGCTCGACGATAGCGCCGTTCTGCATCACCACGAGGCGTTCGCACATATGGGTGACGACGCCGAGATCGTGGCTAACCATAACGAATGTCAGATGGCGATCCCTGCGCACCTGCTCCAGCAGGTTGAGCACTTCCGCCTGTACGGAAGCGTCCAGCGCCGAGGTCGGCTCGTCGAGCAACAGGATGGACGGCTCGACGATCAAGGCACGGGCGATCGCCACACGCTGACGCTGGCCGCCGGACAGTTGATGCGGATAGCGGAAACGGAAACCGGAGCCGAGGCCGACTTCGTCAAGCGCCCGGGCGATGCGTGCGTCACTGTCGCCAATACCGTGGATCGCCAGCGGCTCCAGCAGCAGCCGGTCGATGGTCTGACGCGGATGCAGCGAGCCGTATGGGTCCTGAAACACCATCTGGACCTGGCGATAGAACGCCTTGTTGCGTTTCGAACCCTTCAGCGCCTCGCCGTCGATGCGGATCACGCCGCCGCTGACCGGCGCAAGACCCGCGACGGCGCGCAAAAGGGTCGACTTGCCGGAACCGGACTCGCCGACAAGACCGAAGGATTCGCCCCTGTCCACATCGATACTGACCGCATCGAGGGCATAATAACCATCATAGACGACGCTGAGGCCGTCGACTGCAAGTGCCGCCGTCATGCCGCCCACTCCGGCTTGCGGTCGAGGACCGGCAGCGGATGGCGGTCCTCGCCGATCACAGGCATGCAATTCAATAGGCCGCGCGTATAGGGATGTTGCGCATTGTTGAGCTCGGAAGCCTTTATTTCCTCGACGATCTTGCCGGCATACATGACGATGACGCGGTCGCAGAAGGAAGACACCAGCCGCAGATCGTGCGACACGAAAATCAGCCCCATACCGCGTTCCGACACCAGCCTATCCATGATCCGCAACACATCGAGCTGCACGGTGACATCAAGCGCCGAGGTCGGCTCGTCGGCGATCAACAGCTCCGGCCCCGCAATCAGCATCATCGCGATCATCGCGCGCTGCCCCATGCCGCCCGATACTTCGTGCGGATGCAGGTCGTAGACGCGCTTGGGATCGCGGATCTGCACCGCTTCCAGCATGGCCATGGCGCGGTCACGCGCTTCCGCCTTGCCGACCTTCTCATGCGTGCGCAGCGTCTCGGTGATCTGCCGGCCGATGGTCATCACCGGGTCGAGCGAATATTTCGGATCCTGAAGCACCATGGCGATGCGTTTGCCGCGCAGAGACCGGCGCTCCTTCGCGGAGATCGACAGGAGGTCGATGCCACTGAAATTCAGCCGGTCGGCGGTGACGATTCCATGCGACGGAGTGAGCCCCATGATGGCACGACCAGTCTGCGATTTGCCGGAACCGCTTTCGCCGACGATGCCGAGCCGTTCGCGGCCGAGCGTGAAGGACACGCCGCGCACTGCTTCGATGACGCCGGTGCGGGTAGGATAGCGAACCCTCAGGTTCTCGACCGTCAACAGCGCCGTCATTGGCCGCTCTCCTTCGGATCGAGTGCATCGCGCAGTCCGTCGCCGAGCAGGTTGAAGCCGAGGCTGACAATCAGGATGGCGATGCCGGGCATAGCCGCCACCCACCATTGGTCAAGGTAATATTTGAACCCGGTGGCGATCATCACCCCCCATTCCGGCAGTGGCGGTTGCGCACCGAGCCCGAGAAAGCCGAGGCCGGCTGCCGTCAGGATGACGCCGGCCATATCGAGCGTGACGCGCACGATCACCGAGGAGATGCAGAGCGGCATGACATGGCGGAAGATGATGCGCAGCGGCGAGGCGCCCATGAGCCGCACGGCGGCAATATAGTCCGAGCGCCGCACCGTCATCGTTTCGGCCCGCGCCAGGCGCGCATAGGGTGGCCAGGAGGTGATGGCTATGGCGATGATGGCGTTTTCGATGCCCGCCCCGAGCGCGCCGGCAAAGGCGAGCGCCAGCACCAGCTTCGGGAAGGCGAGGAAAATGTCGGTGATGCGCATGAGCACGGTGTCGATCCAGCCGCCCATATATCCGGATACCATGCCGATGATCAGCCCGACTGGCGCGGAGATGATCGCAACCAGCACGACGATGTACAAAGTCCATCGCGAACCATAGATCAGGCGGGATAGTATATCGCGGCCGAGATCATCCGTCCCGAGAAGATAGCCCTCGGTGCCCGGCGGTTTCAGATAGGCGTTGGTGAGATCGCCGATGACTGGCGAGTGAGGCGCGATGACATCGGCAAGGGCTGCAACCAGCACCAAGGCGATGATGATCAGCAATCCGGCGACCGCCAGGCGATTGGCGGAGAATTGCCGCCAGGTGACATAGGCGCGTCCGAGTCTTGCTTGCCGCCGTGACTGCGGCCGGTCGGACAGGAGCCAGTCGCGCCAACCGGGTTGGATGGTGTCAACCGTCATTTACGTCGCGTCCTTGGATCGAGGGTCCGATAAAGCAGATCGGAGAACAGGTTGATGCCGATGAAAACCGTGCCGACGACGATCGTGCCCCCAAGTACGGCATTCATGTCGGCATTGCGCAGCGAGCTGGTGATGTAGAAACCGATGCCCGGCCAGGAGAATACGATCTCCGTCAGTACCGAGCCTTCCAGCAGTCCGGCATAGGAAAGCGCGATCACCGTGATCAACGGCACGACGGCGCTGCGTAGCGCATGGCCCCAGATGACCCGCGTCTCCGAAAGTCCCTTGGCGCGCGCAGCGACGATATATTCCTGACCCAGCTCATTCAGCATGAAACTGCGTGTCATGCGGCTGATATAGGCAAGCGAGAAATAACCGAGCAGCGACGCCGGCAGAATGATGTGGCGGAATGCGTCCCAGAATACATCCCATTGCCCCTGCATGGCGCTGTCGATCAGATAGAAGCCGGTGATCGGCGTGAACGTATATTCGAAGGCGATGTCGATGCGGCCGGGATACGCCACCCAACCTAGCTTGGCATAGAAGATGACGAGTGACACCATCGCCAGCCAGAAGACCGGCACCGAATAGCCGACGAGGCCGATGACCCGGACGATCTGGTCGATGAAACTGTTGCGGCGTACGGCGGCAAGCACGCCGAAGGGAACGCCGAAAGCCGCGCCGATGATCGTGCCGACGGTTGCCAGCTCCATCGTCGCCGGAAAGACGCGCCTGATGTCGTCCATCACCGGATTGGTTGTCAACACCGACGTACCGAAATCGCCGGTCAATGCGTTCAGCAGATAATAATAGAACTGCAGATAGAGCGGCTGATCGAGATGCATTTCGCGGCGCAGGCGCTCCAGCACCTGCGCAGGCGCATGGTCACCGGCAATCGCCAACGCCGGATCGATCGGGATGACACGCCCGATGAAGAAGGTGACGGCGAGAAGACCGAGATAGGTCGTGACCGCCACGACCAGGAAGCGCAAGACGCCCATCAGAATGGGCGCGGCACGGCCCCTTTTGGGCCGCACCTCCATTTTCCGTTCGACAGTGCTCAAAGTCCTATCGGACCATCACTTCGACACCGGCCAGACAAAATTGGTGTCGAAGCTCGGGCCGAGCTTGAAGTCCTTCACATCCTTGCGATAGCCGGCAACTTCCGTCTGCTGGAACAGGAAGACGAAGGGGCTGGCATCCAGGTACTTCTTCTGGATCTCCTGATACATGGCACCGCGCTTGGCGGTATCGACCTCGAACAGGGCGGCCTTGGTTTCCTTGTCCAGTTCAGGCGTCGTCCAGGTATTGCGCCAGGCAAGCGTCTTGTTGGTGCCCGCGTCGGAGTTGTCGGGATTGTTCGTGAACGTATCCGCGTTGGAATGGGGGTCCCAATAGTCGTTGCCCCAGTTGCCGAAATAGATATCGTGGTTGCGGGCGCGATACTTGGTCAGCTTCTGCTTGCCGTCGCCGGGAATGATCTCAACCTTGATCCCAGCTTGGCCCAGCGTCTGCTGAATCGAGGTGGCCACACCGGTATCCGGCTCGATGCTGCGCACGTCCATCGTCACGGAGAAGCCGTTCGGCAAGCCGGCTTTGGCCAGCAGTTCCTTTGCCTTGGCGACATCGAGCTTGAATGGATTTTCATCCAAAGAGCCAAGCATGCCCTTCGGTTCGAAGGTCTGGTGGATTTCGCCGATGCCCTTGATCAGCGTCTTGCCGATGGCGTCGTAGTCGACCAGGTATTTGAACGCCTGCTGCACTTCCGGCTTGGCAAGATTCGCATTTTTCTGGTTGAGGCTGACATAGTAGATCGTGCCCTTGGGCGCATTGGTCGAGGCAAGCTGCGCATTCTTCTCGATAGCGGCCAGATCGGTCGGCGACAGGTTGCGGGCAACGTCGATGTCGCCATTCTCCAGCGCCAAGCGCTGTGCCGAGCTTTCCTTCATGAAGCGGTAGATGACACGGGCAAGCTTCGGCTTGTCGCCATAGTAATTGTCGTTGCGCTCCAGAACTACGGCTTCGTTGGCGCGCCATTCGCGCAGCTTGAACGGACCGGAGCCGGCATAGCCGGTCTTCAGCCAGGCGTTGCCGAAGTCGTTGTCGTATTTGTTGTCGGCCGACGGCGTCACCGGCTTGACGTGCTGCAGAACCAGCTTCTTGTCGACCACTTCCGCAACGGTCGCCGTCAGGCAGTTCAGCACGAAGCTCGGTGCATAGGGCTTGTCGACGGTGAAGGTGAACGTGCTGGGATCGGTGGCCTTGGCCTTTTCCGTGACATTGTCGCCGGTCAGGCCGAATTGGGTGAGGATGAAGGCCGGGCTCTTGTCGAGCTTGACAACGCGCTCGAAGGACCAGGCGACATCATCGGCGGTAATCGGATTGCCCGAGGCAAATTTCAGGCCGGGCTTCAACTTAAACGTATAAGTCAGGTGATCGTCGGAGACCGACCAGCTCTCGGCAAGATCGCCTTGGATCTTGGAGGTGTCGTTGATATCGAGGCGAACGAGCAGGCTGTAGCTGTTGCCGGTGACTTCGGCAGCGGAGAGTTCGTAAGCTTCCGCCGGATCCATGCTGAGGATGTCGTCGAAGGCGAACCCTTCGACCAGCGTATCCTTCGGCGTTGCCGCAAAGGCGCTCGGTACAGCCATCGTCAAAAGCGTGAGAGCCGCACCGGCCGAAAGAGCACGGAAGCTGCGGTTCATCTTGGTCATCATCATGTTTTTGTTCCCTTATTTTAGCTATTATCTATATGAACTATGCACGCGGCCCGCTGCTCTCTCCCCAAGCAGACGCCAGAATACGAAGCCAGTTCTCCCTGCATAGCTTCACAAGATCTGCGTCAGCATAGCCAACGTTCCTGAGCGCAGCAATCAGCTTTTGGTTGCCCGCAGCATCGCTGATTTCTTCTGGAATCGTCGCCCCGTCGAAGTCCGATCCGAGGCCGACGCAATCGATACCGACACGTTTCACGAGGTGGTCGACATGGCGGACCATGGCCTCGATCGGCGTATTCGCATCCGAACGGCCGTCGTCGCGCAGCATCGCCGTCGCATAGTTCAGGCCGACGATGCCATGGCTCTCCTTGATGGCGTCGAGTTGCTTGTCGGTCAGATTGCGGGCGACGGGGGTCAGCGCATGCGCGTTGGAATGGCTGGCAACCAGCGGCTGATCCGATGTCTTCGCCACATCCCAGAAGCCCTTCTCGGTGATATGGGCGAGGTCGATGACGATGCCGAGGCGGTTGCATTCGCGCACCAGCGCGAATCCGGCATCCGTCAGGCCCGGCCCGGTATCCGGCGAACTGGGATAGGCGAAGGGTACCCCATGAGCAAAGACGTTGTTGCGGCTCCAGACGGGGCCGAGCGAGCGCAGGCCGGCCGCATAGAAGGTTTCGAGCGCGACGAGATCGGCGCCGATGGCCTCGCAGCCTTCCATATGCATCACCGCGGCGAAGATGCCCTTTTCCATGCAGTCGCGGATTTCTGCGGTCGAGCGGCAGAGCTTCCAGGCACCGGCGCGATCAAGCTTGAGGGCGATCGCAGCCATTTCGAGCGCGATATCGAGCGACGGCGCACGCTCCAGCGGCGGCGAGAGCGGCGTTGCATAGTGGCCATTGCGGTCGGGATCGGCGAAGACAAGATTGCCGGAGGGGATATAGATGGCGCAGAGACCGCCGGCCAGACCGCCGGCCTTGGCGCGCGGCGCATCGATATGGCCGGTCGATATACCATCCCTGAATTCAGCGACCGGATCCGTTCCTTCGCGGGCATGATTCCAGAGTCTCAGCAGAACATCGTTATGGCCATCGAATACGAATTGCATTGTCTATCCTGGATAAAGCGCTCGGATGAGCAACGTGAAAGCGGCCAGAATAGAAAAGATGACGGGATTCGCCATCCCTAAATGAAAAAAATCTGCATTAGCATAGAATGCCGCATACAGACGGAAAAGGCGGGGGCAAAACCCCCGCCTTGAGATAACAGACAAAGCATCAGCCGTTTCAGCGTTTGGCCCGCTTCTTCTGGCGGTAGACGTCGATTGCCACAGCGGCGATGATGATGATGCCCTTGGCGATCTCCTGGTAGTAGGCGTCGACGTTGAGGAAGGTGAAGCCCGAAATCATCACGCCGAGAATGACCGTGCCGATGACCGTGCCGGCGACGCGCCCGACGCCGCCGGTGAGCGAGGTGCCGCCGATGACCGCGGCTGCGATCGCGTCCAACTCATATGTCACGCCCATGCCCGCTTGCGCCGTCTGGACGCGGGCCGCTGTGATGATGCCTGCAAGACCCGCGAGCAGACCGGCGATCGCATAGACCTTGACCAGATGCGCCTCGACATTGATGCCGGAGACGCGCGCGGCCTGAATGTTGGCGCCGATCGCATAGGTGAACTTGCCGTAGCGCGTGTAGCGCAGCACGATATGGAAGGTGAACGCGACGACCAGGAAGACGACGACGGGCCAGATGCCGGTGCCGATGAAATTGAACTGATCGGTGAGGCCGGAGACCGGCTGGCCCTTCGTGTACAATTTCGACAGGCCGCGCGCCGACACCATCATGCCGAGCGTCGCGATGAATGGCGGAATCTTGGTTTTCGTGATGAGCTGGCCGTTGACATAGCCGGCGGCAAGGCCGATCAGCAGACCGATGCCGATCGGAACGAAAAACGGCATATCGGTCAGCGCGGGATAAAGCGCCCGCGACCACGTCGAGGACTGTGCGAAGCTCGCCGCCACCATGGCGGTCAGGCCGACGACGGAGCCCGATGACAGATCGATGCCGCCGGTGATGATGACCTGCGTCACCCCGACCGAGATGATGCCGATGACAGAGACCTGCAGGATCATGATCTTCAGGCGCTGCACATTGAGCAGAAAGCTCTGGCCAACGAAAATCCAGCCGAGGATTTCACAGACGAGCGCAATGCCGATCAATACGAGGAAGATGCCGAGCTCTGGCGGTACGCGCCGCCGCCTGGGACGCGTCACTGACGGTGCGGTCGCCTCTGCAACTTTGCTAACCATGGTTCAATCCTCCTTTGCGACGGCCGGCCCGATCATTGCGCCGCCAGCTCCATCACCTTGACTTGAGTTGCATCCGCACGATCGAGGAAGCCGGTCACCCGTCCCTCATGCATCACCATGATGCGGTCGCTCATGCCGAGCACTTCGGGCATCTCCGAGGAGATCATGATGACAGCGACGCCGTTGCGCACCATGTCCGTGACCAGCCGGTGAATTTCCGCCTTGGCGCCGACATCGATGCCGCGGGTCGGCTCGTCTAGAATCAGAATACGCGGCTTGGTGAGCAGCCAACGGCCGATCAGCACTTTCTGCTGATTGCCGCCGGATAGGTTTTCGACACGTTCATCGAGGTTCGGCGTCTTGATGCGCAGCTTATGCGCCATGTCGTCGCAAGTCTCCTCGACCGAACTCTCCTGCACGAAGCCGGCCCGCACGAACTTGTCGTGCAATACGGCGACCTGCATGTTCTCGAGCACGCTGAGGATCAGCAGACAGCCGGTCTCCTTCCGATCCTCAGTCAGAAAAGCCATGCCGTGCCGGATTGCCACCGCCGGCGAGGATATATCGACCTTTTTGCCGAAAAGCTCGATCGTGCCGGACGAGGCCGGTGTGACGCCAAACAGCGTCTCGGCGACATTCGAGCGGCCTGAGCCGACCAGGCCCGCAACGCCGAGGATTTCGCCGGCCCTCACCTCGAAGGAGACATCGGAGAAGACGCCGTTCAAGTTGAGGTCCTTGACGGAAAGAACCGTCTCGCCGATCGGCACCTCTTCCTTCGGGAACATCTGGGTGATCTCGCGACCGACCATCATGCGGATGATGTCGTCGCGCGTGACGTCGGTGGAGGTGTGTGTGCCGATATATTTGCCGTCGCGGAACACCGAGAATTCATCGGCGATCTCGAAAAGCTCGTTCATCTTGTGGGTGATGTAGACGATGCCGATGCCCTGCTCACGCAGGCCGCGGATGATCTCGAAGAGATGCGTCACCTCGCGCTCGGTCAACGCCGAAGTCGGCTCATCCATGATCAGCACGTCGGAATCATAGGATACCGCCTTGGCGATCTCGACCATCTGGCGGTTGGCGACCGAAAGCTCGCGCACCTGGATTTCCGGATCGATGGTGATATTCAGCCGGCTGAAGAGTTCCTCTGTCTTTCGGCTCATCTCCGAATGATCGACGAAGCCCAGACGGTTCTTCGGCTCGCGACGGATCCAGATATTCTCCGCGACGGTCATGAACGGCATCAGGTTGAGCTCCTGATGGATCATCGCGATGCCGTTCTCCAGCGCATCCAGCGGTGATTTCAGGCGGATCTCGACGCCTCTCAGACGCACTTCGCCCTGATCCGGCGTGTAGATGCCGGCCAGAATTTTCATTAGCGTCGACTTGCCGGCGCCGTTTTCACCCATGAGCGCATGCACGGTGCCGCGCTTCAAACGGAAGGAAACATCATCAAGGGCAAGCACGCCCGGAAATTCCTTGCGGATGCCTTCGGCACTCAGCAGATAGACGGCATTGGGGACCGCGCCGCTGGCGCGCACCGCAGCCATGGTGGATGGGCTCACAACCATCTTTTCCCTCCCGGGAGCTGTCGGAATTTAGGGGATGCGGGCTCTGGCGCCCGCATCCATCGGTAACAGCCGTCAGTTCTTCTTGACGAAGTCCTTGACGTTTTCCGGCGTCACGAGCTGGAAGGGGATATAGACCTTCTTTTCCACCTTCTCGCCCTTGGCGAGCTTCAGCGCGGCATCCACCGCACCCTTGCCCTGGCCGGCAGCGTCCTGGAAAACCGTGACATCGAGGTCGCCGGCCTGCATCGCTGCCAGCGCATCTTGCGTCGCGTCGACACCGCCGATGACGATACTATCCATCGATTTGCCGGCCGCCTTCAGTGCCTGGATCGCGCCGATGGCCATTTCGTCATTGTTGGAAATGACAGCATCGAAATCGAGACCGCTCGAGAGCCAGTTGGTCATCAAGTCGGAGCCCTGGGTGCGCTGCCAGTTACCGGTCTGTTCCTGGACGATCTGGATGCCCTTGCATTCGTCGGTGGCGAGAACGTCATGTACGTCCTTGGTGCGCATGCGGGCCGCCTGGTTCGACAGCTCGCCCATCATGACGACCGCCTTGCCCTTACCCTTCAGCAGACGGCAAACCTCCTTGGTTTCCAGAGTACCGGATTCCTGTTCGTTGGAGGCGACGAAGGCTTGCTTGTCCGGCAGGCTATCGACGTTTGCCGGCTCGCGATTGACGTAGACCAGCGGAATTTTCGCGTCCGCCGCCAGCTTCGACATGGCGGCCGTGGCATCCGTATCGACCGGATTGACGATAATGGCATCGACGCCGCTGGCGATGAAGTTCTGGATTTGGCTCTGCTGCTTGGCGACGTCGTTCTGGGCATCCTCGACTTGCAGCGTCACGCCCTTCATCGTCTTGGCATAGTCCTGCATGCCGTTGCGCAGAACGGTCAGAAAGTTATCGTCGAACAGCGCCATGGAAACGCCGATGGTCTCGGCATGGGCGGCAGTCGACAGCATAAGCGCCATCGCGGAGCCCAGAATGAACTTTTTCATGATTTTTCCTCCCAGCTATGGTGTCCGGCTACACCCCTCCTAACGCCGGAGCCCCCGGTCTCCACCGCAGGGCCAACAATCAGGGCCGCCGTCACTCCTATAACGGCAACCCCAAAAACGGAACAAACAGACCGTAAAATTTCATATGCGGAATATTTATTCCATTTTTCGGTGAGAACGTCAACACTATTTTGTCGCCGCACGGCCGGTACTGGCGATCAACGGACGACGGAGGAAGTTTCAGCGGAGAAAGGCTGTAAAAGGTGGCGAGCCGGCCTACATGTGGGCTGCTCGATCCGATGGAACGGACATTCCATCGACATTTGAATAGCGTACAACGCCATCGATATCAGGCCGCAATCAACCCCCATCGGCCGACAATGGAGAACCAGCATGCCCTCGATGTACCGCTTCTCAGTGCCCGTCTTTCAACGTGGCCTCGCAAATCTTTCAACCTATCTCGACAAGATCGAGGCTTATGCCGCAGAAAAAGGCACCGATCCGAACGAGCTCGTCGGCGCACGCCTCGTTGACGACATGCTGCCGCTCTCCGGCCAGTTTCAGCGCGCCACCGACAGCGCCAAGCTCGCGATCGCCCGGCTGACCGGCATCGACGCTCCACGCTTCGAAGACAATGAAACCACCGTTGCCGAGTTGCGCGAACGTCTGAAAAAGACGGAGGACTTCCTGGCGACGATTACGGCGGAGACGATGGAAGGCAGCGAAAGCCGGGAAGTAACGATTGCGCCCGGCGGCAACAAGACCGTGCTGAGCGGTGAGGACTATCTCGCAAGCTTCGCGCTGCCGAATTTCTTCTTCCACGTTACCACCGCGCACGGCATCCTGCGCAGCCGCGGCCTGCCGGTCGGCAAGATGACCTATCTCGGTTCGTTTTCCTGATAGCCTACTATCGAAACTTGATCAGGGCCGGCGCGATACCGGCCCTTTTTCTGTCAGCTCGGTATAAGCGAGCGTCTGATCGAGATGCTGTGCCCTGAGAGACAGCAGCTTTTCGGCATAGGCAAGCCGAGTTGCCGCATATTCCGGGTCGTCGGCAAGATTGATGAGCTCCATCGGATCGTTCGCCAAGTCGAACAGCAATGGCGGCAGGCCGGCGAAGTGGACGTATTTGAAATTCTCGTCCCTGATGACAGCGAGATTGCAGGCATTCGACCTGAGACCGAAGTGCCGTTCCGCCCCGCCCTTGGCAATATCGCGGAAATCGAACTCCCAGAACGCCGCATCGCGCCAGTTCTCCGGCTCTGCGCCTTCCAGGAAGGGGATAAGCGTCTCGCCGTCGAGGTGATTGTCAGGCACGAGACCTAGACGATCGCAGAGAGTCGGAAAGATATCGGCGGCGCTGGTGAAGCGCTGCACTTCCTTGCCCATGCCGCTGGGCTGCCCCGGATCGCGGATGACCAGCGGGATGTGATAGCTGCTGTCGAAAAAGCCGCCCTTGCCGAGCATCCAGTGATCGCCCATCATTTCCGCATGGTCCGATGTGAAGACGATCAGCGTATCGTCCCAGGCACCTGCATCCCTCAGCGCCTGCCAGATCCGCCCGAGCTGTGCATCCACTTCGGCGATCATGCCGTAATAAATGGCGCAAATTGCTGCAAAATCGGCTGATGTCCACTCACTCGCGGGCCCCTCGCCGCCATGGACAAAGCCGCCCTTGCCGATCAGCGGCATGGCGAAGGCGAGAAAGGGATGCGCCGCCTGCTCCGCGTGGCGATCTGCAGCACGCGCAAAAGCCGGTCCATCACCCGCGGCAAACATCAGATTATAGGGCTCAGGCACCGAAAACGGCGGATGCGGCCTGAGGAAGGAGACATGCGCGAACCAGGGCTCGTCCTGCTCGCCGAGCCAGCGAATGAACTCGCCTGCCAGAAAAGCCGTCTGCGTCTCATCCTTGGAATAGGCCGGCGCTGCATTGGAGATCTCGCCAGGCTTTGCACCGACGGGAATATGGATATCGCGGCTGAGGGCTTGGCTATGACCACGCGTACGCAGCCAGGACAGCCATTGCTTCTCATGTTCAGGTAAAAGCTGACGCGCGCTGAAGCCCGGAAGCACGCCCTCATAGGTCGTCAGATGCGGATCATTCGGGTCCATGCCGCGCGGATCCGGCGCCGTATCAGTGTAGCCGAACAGCGTCGGATCGTAGCCGGCGCGCCGTGCGGCAAGCGCCAGATTGTCGAAACGTGCATCCAGCGGCGAACCATTGCGGCAGACGCGATGATTCATCTGATAAAGGCCGGTGTAAAGCGTGGCCCGCGCCGGAGAACAGGGCGCCGCTCCGGCGAAATGTCGGCGGAAGAGCACGCCGTCATGCGCCAGAGCATCGACGTTGGGCGTCTTCACAGTGGGATGACCAACAGCGGAGAGACAGTCGCCCCGCCATTGATCGGCCGATATCAGCAACACATTCGGGCGCTTGCCCGAACCACGCTCAATGCTGGTTGGATTTGGCATGCCAGTTCCAGGCGGATTCGATGATGCGTGAAAGATCATATTTCGGCGACCAGCCGAGAACGTCGCGCGCCTTGTCGTTATTGGCGACGAGGGTGGTCGAATCGCCTTCGCGGCGGCCGACATATTCAACGGGGAAGGGCCGGTTCGATACTGTCTCGATCGTCGAGAGCAATTCCTTGACCGTCGTGCCCGTGCCGGTGCCGAGATTGAGCGCGACCGATTCACCGCCCCGCAGCAGATATTCCACCGCCCGGACATGCGCATCCGCAAGGTCAAGCACGTGGATATAGTCACGCACGCAGGTGCCGTCGCGCGTGTCGTAGTCGCTGCCGAACACCTTGAAGCCCTGGCGACGGCCAAGCGCCGCATCGATCGCCAGCGGGATGGCATGGGTTTCAGGCGTATGCCACTCGCCGATGCGCCCTTCGAAATCGGCGCCGGCCGCATTGAAATAGCGCAGCACTACGGAGCGCAGGCCCTTGTACTGGTCGTAGTCGGCAAGCGCCTGCTCGACGATATATTTGGTGCGGCCATAGGGGTTGATCGGCACCTGCCGGTGGCTCTCATCCAGCGGCACGCTCTGCGGCAGGCCATAGGTCGCGCAGGTGGATGAAAACACGAAAGCCCCGATGCCGGCCGCCTGCGCCGCCGACAGCAGCGTCAGCGTGCCAATAACATTGTTCTCATAGAAGGAGACGGGATCCTTGACCGACTCGCCAACCTCGATCAGTGCCGCAAAATGCAGGATCGCGGCTGGTTTGTATTTCGCCAGGACTTCATCGAGCCGCGCTCGGTCCCGGATATCCCCCTCTTCCGCCGGACCCCATTTGACGAATTCGCGATGACCGTTGGAAAAATTGTCATAGACAATGGGCTGAAACCCCTTGTTCGCCAGATCCAGACATGTATGCGAGCCGATATAGCCGGCTCCCCCGACCACCAGAACCGTTTCCCCTGCCATAACCATCCCTTCTCAACGACTGACTGCTCAAACACGCAGGACCGTGCTCGATCCGATGCGTAGAGTTAGAGACCTCTAGACTAGTTGCAAGACCAGAAAAAGACGCAGGATTTGCTGGCTTGGCGAACACGAACGCGAAGAACGCCGGAACAGCCTATGCCGGCTTTGTTTCAGCCTTGCCTGTATGAAACAGGATTCCAACCAGCGCCAAAACCGGCGGCACGAGGAAACATTCCATGCCGGCGAACATGAAGAGCAGGGCCGCCGCCGCGCAGCCGCAGGCAAAACCGCCGACCGCAGCCCCCATCCGGCCAAGCCTTGCCTTGATGGCGGCTTTCGCTTCTGGGGCAGGCCCACGCAGGAGATCGGCGATATCGATCATGATTTGCGTCGTCGTGCCCGTCATCAACGTCGTCGGCGGCGCCGAGGCAAGATGGACGCGGTGTAAAGCGTTCTGAACGGCCATGGCGGAAACCAGCGTCATCCCGGTAACGATCGCCCGCCAACCGTCGCCGCTGGCGAATGGACCAAAGCTGATGGCGAAGATGGCGGCAAGCACGAGCAGAAGGAATTTCAACGTTAGGATCATCCGCAGCACCGGCAATTTGCGCCGCGACAGATCATCGCCCAGCAGGCGAGCGAGAATGACGACAATGCAGAAAACCGGCAGTGCCAGCAGCTTGGCCGTCGCGCCCGATGTTCCCAGCACCATCGAGGCGCCGAAGGTGACGAAGTTGCCGGTGACATGGGCGGTGAACAGACCCTGCAATGCAAGGAAGCCGGCGGTGTCGACATAGCCGCCATTGATGCTGAGAAGGGTCGGCAGGGTCGGCTTCATCGGCACCTCGTCTTCGCTGTGATCCCATCCGGATTTCGGTTGTTATCACGCGGAACCGGAGGCAATGTCGAGATATCGACAGCCGTCTTGCAAAGAATTTTGGAAAGCCACTCTAATAGCTATGCTCGTTTTCCAGCGCGGCGATCTCGTCGGTAATCTCCCGGATCCTCTCTTTCAGATCCGCCTCGGTACCGTCGTCGACTTCCCCTTCGCCAAAACAATAGCGCGCTATATGCAGCTCGAGCTTGGATTCCAGCTCCGAGCGTTTCGCATATAAATGGGCGAGATATTTGTTACGCATCGCAAACCACGCATTCCGAGAAAATATGTCTCTGAATACTAAATAAGTTCGCGGCGAAAAGGTTTCGATAGGTGGCGCCGCGACTTTTGGCCTGCCGCGGCGACTTCAGGGTGGACCGGGCTACCAGCGCCTTATCCGCGCGCGGGGATCATCCGGGCAAGCACGCGATCACGAAGCACATAATGGTGCATGAGGGCTGCGGCGGCGTGAATTCCCGCAACGGCGATGATCGCCCAGGCGGTGTAGTCGTGCAGTTCACCGATCACATGCCGTGTTGGCTGATCGACAACGATCAAGGGTGGCACGGAGAACAGGCCGAAAAAGCTCGGGCCGTTGCCCGAGGCCCAGATCATCAGGAAGCCATAGGACACCTGCGAAATCATCAATGCATAGAGAGCAAAGTGCACAAGCGTCGCCACCACATGCTGAAGCCCGGAGACGGCCGGCGCGGTGCGCCTGTGGGTCGCGATGCGCCAGACGATGCGCAGGATGAGGACGGCGGCCAGCAGAACGCCGAGCGAGACATGCACGAAGATCAAATCCGTGCGCAGAGGCGTTCCGCGCTCGACGAAGCTCCGCGCCTCGGCCAGTGCGAACATGGTCAACACCAGAAGCGCCGTCAGCCAATGAAGCGTGATGGTTAAATGGTCGTAGCGGGCCGCCCGCGCATCCGCAGCGGCCATATTGAAATTACTCATGATTTACGATCTCCTTGGGAGGGACGAGCAGCAAACACGCGAGGCTTCCTTTTTATTCGGCCGCCTCAAAAAGATGGGCGGCATGCGAAGGCACCCCGCCGATGCGCCTATTGCAAAGCCTCTGCCTGATAGTCACATTGATCTGACTTGCACCTGAATTGGCGTCTCGGAACAAAGATTTGCGCTGACACGCCGCTTAGGTTTCGGCTATTTCAAGTCGATTGTTCGAGGTAGATTGTGTTGAGCGAAAAAATTGCCGTCATTGGTCTGGGTTACGTCGGATTGCCTGTCGCGATCGCCCTGGCCGAGAAATTTTCCGATGTGGTCGGTTTCGATATCAAGCCATCCCGCGTCGCCGCCCTGAAAGCAGGGGAAGACGATACGCGTGAGGTTTCGCCGGCGCGTCTGAAGGAAAGCGGCCTGCGCATCAGCAGCGACATTCACGACCTGCAAGACCGCGACATCTTCATCGTCGCCGTGCCGACGCCGATCGACCGGAACCGGCAACCGGATCTGAGACCGATGATTTCCGCCTCGCGCACCGTTGGCCAGGCTTTGAAGAAAGGCGGCATCGTCGTCTATGAATCGACGGTCTATCCCGGCGTGACGGAAGAGGTGTGCGGCCCCGTGCTCGCCGAGGTCTCGGGCCTGCGCCAGGGCGAGGATTTTCACGTCGGCTATTCGCCGGAACGGATCAATCCCGGCGACAAGGAGCATACGTTCGAACGCATCGTGAAGGTGGTCGCCGGCGACAACGAGGAAACGCTGGAGAGGATCGCCGCCGTTTATGGCGCGGTGGTCGAGGCCGGCATTCACCGCGCACCCAGCATCAAGGTCGCGGAAGCAGCGAAAGTGATCGAAAACACCCAGCGCGACCTGAACATTGCCTTGATGAACGAGCTGTCGATCATCTTCGAGAAGATGGACATTCGCACGGCAGACGTGTTGAAGGCGGCGAGGACGAAATGGAATTTCCTGCCCTTCACGCCCGGTCTCGTCGGTGGCCACTGCATCGGCGTCGACCCCTACTATCTCACCGCCAAGGCCGAGGAGCTCGGTTATCATCCCGAAGTCATCCTCTCCGGCCGCCGCATCAATGACGGCATGGGCGCCTTCATCGCCCAGAAACTCATCAAGATGCTGGTGTCGGCGCAAAAGCCCATTAATGGCGCCAGGATCGGTATCTTTGGCCTGACCTTCAAGGAAAACGTGCCCGATCTGCGCAACAGCCGCGTGCCGGACATTATCCGCGAACTGCATCAGTTCGGCCTCGAGCCGCTGGTGCATGACCCCATGGCCAGTCGTCACGAGGCGGAAGAGGAATACGGCGTGCGGCTGGCAGCGCTCGAAGATTTCGGCAAGCTCGACGCTATCGTGCTTGCCGTACCGCACAAATCCTACCTGACTAACGGTGCTGCGCAGATTCTTGGTCTGCTGGGCGAGAACGGCGTGGTGGTCGACGTGAAGGCCGCGCTGGAACAGAACAATCCACTGCTCAATGGGCACGCAGTCTGGAGCCTGTAAGGGCTAGCTGGTGATCTTTTCGGATGCGGCGACCGTCAGCCGCAGACCGTCATCGACCGAAAAGGGCGGCGACCAGCCGGTGATCTCCGCTGTCTCGCCTATATCGACCTGCAGCGAACCCAGGAGCCGTTGCGCCGCCGCACGACGCCCCAGCAGCGTCGCAAGCCCTTCCAACAATCGTGGCGGTACGGGGAGCATCAGCGCTTTTTGCCCCATCGCCAAGGAGAGTTTGCCGATCAATTCGCCGATGGAAAGATCCGAGCCATCGCTGATCAGGAACACTCGATTTCCCGCGTCGGGATGGCGCGCGCAGAGCATGATGAAATCGACAAGATTGCCGACGAACACCAGCGATCTGCGGTTGGCAACCAGCCCGAAAGGCCATGGAATCGGCCGCTTGGCCCACTTCATCAAACTTGCGAAATTCGCCTTCACCCCCGGCCCATAGACAAGAGGCGGCCGGATGATGACGACGTCCATATCCGTTTCCTCGCCGATGGTAAGGAGCGCCTCCTCCGCCTCCCGTTTCGACTGGCCGTAGGGATCTTCGGGATGCGGTATTTCGGATGCCGTAAACGGCTTGCCCGGTGCGGTCGCCTCTCCATTGACCTTGATCGAACTCAGGAAAACGAAGCGTTTCGCGCCGGCCCGAGCCGCCTGTCGCGCCAGATTGACGGTGGCGTCGACATTGGCGGCGCGAAAGGCGGCAAGCGGGTCGGCCGCGGTATCGTTCATGACATGGACACGCGCCGCCAGATGCACGACCGTTTCGACACCCGCGAGCACGCCGGACCAATCCGTGACGCCGTCAAAGGTGCCCACGGTCAAAAAACCCGGCTTCGGCGCACGGCTGACCGGTCGATGCCCTATCTGCCGCCGCGAAAACTCGGCACAAAGCGCCTGCCCGACAAAACCCGTCGCGCCCGTGACCAGGATCATGCGTTTGCCGCCCCCTCTTCCGTCCAGTTTTTACTCGCGCCATGCTTTGCACATTCCCTCCGCAGGGAACAAGCCCGGCAAAATTCGTGAGCAGGACGATTGTGAACAAATCCATGATATGAGATGCACTCCGCACAAAGCCGTCATTGGCGCAACGAGACACGAGCCCCGGCAGAACCATCAGAGACGATGCCCTATACGATCGCCAAGCGCCTTTTCGACTTCCTTGCCGCCCTTGCGGCCACCGTCTTCTTTTCCATTCCGATCCTAGTCGTCGCCGCCGCCGTCCGTTTGACCTCCCCCGGCCCGGTTCTCTACTGGTCGGACCGTGTCGGCCGTGGAAACAGGATTTTCCGCATGCCGAAATTTCGCAGCATGCGGACCGATACCCCTGCAGTTGCGACGCATCTTCTGAAGGATCCCGGCGCCTATCTGACGCCGATCGGCTCTTTCCTGCGCAAATCCAGCTTGGATGAGCTGCCGCAGCTCTGGTGCATCCTGAAGGGTGAGATGAGCATCGTCGGCCCTCGCCCGGCCCTCTTCAATCAGCATGACCTGATTGCGCTACGCACCGAGCGCGGCGTCGACATCCTGCTGCCGGGCCTGACTGGCTGGGCACAGGTCAACGGCCGCGACGAGTTGCCGATCCCGCAGAAGGTTGCGCTGGACGAGGACTATCTGCGCCGGCGCTCGTTTGTCTTCGATCTCAAAATCATCATCCTGACGATGCTGAAAGTTCTGCGCAGTGACGGAGTGACGCATTAACGGGACTGCAATATCGTAAGCTTTTAATATCATAAACGGGCGACGCAAAACGACAGCCACCGAAATGCCGTATTCCTGCCTCCTTGCGACCTTACTGGCCAGCAAACACAGGCTTAGGCTTTCCAGAATGGCTGAATGTGGATGAAGGCGGACGACGATATTGGCTCAGTTGCAGATGAATAACCCACCGGTCGATCTCGCATCTGGAAACAATGCCGGCGAACTCGTGCCTGTTATCCTGCCACAACGCCTTTTGATCCTGGGTAGCCTCTTGTGGCTGGTGGTCGTATCGCCGCTCTTCGTCGAAAGCGCCGCCTATCGTTATACCGCGCCCTTCCTCGCCCTCATCGCCACTCACTACTACAGGAAGGCGACTGTGCGCCCCCCCACCGTCTGGCTCGGTTGGCTGTGCATGGGCTGGGGCACCTATGTACTCGCCCGCTTTCTCATCATCTTCTTGATGACGCCGGAGCATACGATCGGTGCATCCGACTGGCTCTATGCCTATCCCTTCTTCTTCCCAGTCCTTGGCGTCGCCCTTTTGCTGTACGAACCGGTGCTGGAGAAAATCATCGCCGCAGTTTTTGCCGTCGCGCTCGTCATGTTGATCGCCACGCAACATTTCCGCGACGTCTTTGCCGGCGAAACCGTGCGCCCGCTGATCATGAACAATCAGATTCATGGCGCGGTTGCCTGCGGCATGATCCTGATCTTCACCGCTTTCTGGCTGCTGCACTATCTGACGGAGGAATCCGGCAATCGATCGATCGCCCGCTTCGCCTACATCGCCTCGCCATTGATTGCCGTTCTCTGTCTGATCGCAATCTACGGCGCCAAGTCGAAAGGCGTCTGGCTGGCGCTCGCCGCCACCCTGCCGGTGCTGGGGCTGGTCACTTTGACCTATCTGCGTTTGAAAAACGGCCTTATGGTCGTCGTCTGCGCCGCCGTGCTTCTGCTGGTTGGCGCCTATGCGGTGCGGCACAATATTGACAAGACCGCCGGCCCGACAGTGGCTTCCACCATCGAGATGATCGACAACATCACCAAAAGCCACGACCTCAATAACGCCGTGGCAAGCACGATCACCTCCGATACCACGCCCTTTGCCATGGATGCGCGGCTACAGCTCTGGTCGAACGGCTGGGAGCTCTTCTCTTCCGCACCTATCTTCGGCTGGGGCGGCGAATGGGTGGAGCGCTGGAAACACACGCGCTATGCAGACGTCCAATATACGCTGCTGCACAACGGCTATCTCGAAATGCTGGTGCGTCACGGCTTGTTCGGCGGCCTTGTCATGGCGATCATTCTCGGCGCGCTCATCGTCAATGTCTGGCGTGCGCGCAAGGCGGGCCTCATACCGCGCACCGCCTGGCATGCCTACGCCGTCAGCCTATTCTTCTTTGCATTGACGCTGCTCAGCAACTCCAACAACCGCCTCGCGATCGGCGAAAGCTTTGCGCTGACAAGCTCTGCCTTCGCCTTCTGGTGCGGCATGCGCTTGAGGGGGGAACGCTTGTTGATGCCGAGCAGGAAACCGCAGGCGGAGGCCGTCAGCGCCTGATCACGATCGGATCAGCGCGGCAACCCTGAGGTCGACGAGTAGTCCCCTACTCCCTCTAGCGCTTTCCTGCACCTGCGCCAGAAGGCATTTGACTGTGCAGTCTTTTGTAGAGCACCGCATAGGCATTACCCATCCGCTCTGCGGTAAAGCACTCTTCGTATCGCAGGCGAGCCGCTTTGCCTAAGGATGCCGCCACCTCACCATCGGCCGTAAGACGTCCCATTGCTTCCGCAAGCGCCGTCGGGTCGTCGGGCTGCACGACATAGCCCGTTCTACCATTTTGGTTGACGAAACTGGTACCCGTGCCGATTTCGCAGGAGATCATCGGTTTGCCGAACATCGCGGCCTCGACGAGCGAAAGGCCAAATGCTTCCGAGCGCAGATTGGAAGGGAATACGAACCCCGTGCATAGTTCGAGAAGGGCAGTCTTGTCCGCATCCGGCAGCGCACCCAGAAAGACGACGTTTCCGAGGCCGTGCTGCTGCGCATATTCCTTCAATGATGCTTCCATCGGACCTTCGCCGACAATGACAATATCGCTGGCCGTCTGTCGCGCAGCCTCAAGAAGGACGTGAACGCCCTTATAATAGCGCAGCACGCCGACAAAGAGGAAAAACGGTTTGGGAAACCGCGTGCGCCAACGCGCTCTATCCTCTTCTTTTGCCTTCCGATAATCCGCCTCGTCCAGACCAAGCGGGATGACGGTGGTCTTATCCTTGTAGCGCTGCAAGACCTCGCTCGTCGCCAGATAATTCGGGGAGGTAGCCACGATCGCACCGACGCTTGCCAGGAAACGGTGCATGACCGGCTCGTAGAGTTTCAGCAGAAATTTCTGCTTCACGATGTCGGAATGGTAGGTCACGACCGTCGGCTTGCCGGGCGGGGCGGCGAGATGGACGACATCCATCATCGGCCACGGAAAATGGTAGTGGACGATGTCGGCCTTCCGGCTCAGCTCTCGAAAACGCCCGAATGCCTCGCGCGAAAAGCCGGTGGAGGCAAACTCCAAATCGAGCTTCGCCTTGTGAGCCATATGGCCGTCAAATTCGACTGTGCCCTTTTCGGGCGTCTTGCTGAGCGAGAGGACGTCGGACTGTATGTCGTGTCTTGCGACGCCCTTGACGATCGCATGGATTGTCCGCTCGACCCCGCCGAAAGTATCCGGCCAATATGTTTTGAAAAAATGTAGAACGCGCATTTCATTCCTGTAGCGAGAGAAACTGCGCAGGTCCATAACCAGTATCGTTCGACGATCTGGATGTCAGATCAATCGAATAGCTCGGCGTCCGCCAGCAACGGTTGCCGCTCATCCTTGGCGGAAAGCGTCAGTGCGCCGACCGCTTTCCAGTCGATTGCAAGCGTCGGATCATCCCAACGAATCCCACGGTCGCTCTCTGGAGCATAATAGTCGGTGGTCTTGTAGAGGAACTCGACGCGGTCGCTCAGCGTCAGGAATCCGTGCGCAAAGCCTTCCGGGATCCAGAACTGACGCTTGTTCTCCTCCGACAGGAGGACGCCGACCCACTGACCGAACGTCGGGGAAGACCTTCTGATGTCGACGGCGACATCGTACACCTCGCCGATGACGACCCGAACGAGCTTGGCCTGAGCACGTGGCGGCAATTGATAGTGCAGGCCGCGCAGAACGCCTTTGCCCGACCGGCTGTGATTGTCTTGCACGAATGCCGCGCTTCGCCCGATCGCCGCTTCGAACTTGACCTGGCTGAAGCTCTCAAAGAAAAAACCGCGATCATCGGCAAAAACCGTTGGCTCGATGATCTTGACGTCCGGTATGGCGGTATCGATGGCTTTCATTCGTCTTTCCTGCTTCCCTATGCCCGCATTGACGTGGCCAGCGGGCGCGCAACGTCACCAAGTGCGTCGTTAAAATACCCGTTCGCGCAGAATTCCGAGAAGATACTGCCCATAGGCGTTTTTCTTCAACGGATCGGCCAGGGCCTCAACTTGAGAGGCATCGATCCAACGGCTTCGGTAAGCGATTTCCTCGGGGCAGGCAACCTTCAGGCCCTGCCGGCTTTCGATGGTGGCGATGTAGTGGCTCGCCTCCAGCATCGATTCATGGGTGCCGGTATCCAGCCAGGCGTAACCGCGACCCATCGTCTGGACGTCGAGCCGCCCAGCCTTGAGGTAATGCGCGTTAACATCCGTTATTTCCAATTCACCGCGTGGCGAAGGACGTATGGATTTTGCCACGTCGACGACGTTCGTATCGTAGAAGTAGAGCCCGGTGACGGCGTAATTGCTCTTGGGGGCCTTTGGCTTTTCTTCGAGGCTGATCGCGCGGCCCTGCGAATCGAATTCAATAACGCCGTAACGGTGCGGATCATGCACGTGATAGGCAAAAACGGTGGCCCCATCCTGCTTGTCGCCCGCCTGATGAAGGAGCTTGGTGAAATCATGCCCGTAAAAGATGTTGTCTCCGAGTACCAGGGCGGACGGGGCGCCGTCGAGAAACGCTTCGCCAATGAGAAACGCCTGCGCAAGACCATCCGGGCTCGGCTGAACCGCATAGTCGAGCTTGATGCCCCATTGGCTTCCGTCCCTCAGCAGCTGCTCGAAACGAGGTGTATCCTGAGGTGTCGAAATGATGAGGATTTCACGAATGCCGGCCAACATCAAAGTCGTTAGCGGATAATAGATCATCGGCTTGTCATAGATCGGCAGGAGCTGCTTACTGACGGCAAGGGTTGCGGGATATAGGCGCGTGCCAGATCCGCCGGCGAGTATGATGCCTTTACGTGCTTTATTCATTATAGACGTCTCGTCTTGAATTCGTTTTGCAGGCCAATCAGTTCATTTATTGCAACTTATAACTTAAAAACTTTGCATATTTTCAATTACTGGTGGGCGAAAGTATTTCTACCACGTCATTCACGCCCTCCTGCCACGCGGGAAGGGGGAATGCGAAGCAATCCATGAGTTTCGTGCAGTTCAACCTTGAATTTTTCGGTCGTTTTGCCGGCGTCGGATACTCGGCGGTCGAGATCGGCTTGAGAGCATCGAGCGTAAGGGCAAGATTGAAGTGCCTCGCCGATGCCTCGCGGACGATATGCGCGGCGTAGCCGTGCCATGATGTATTGCCCTGCGCGCTCAGGTGATAGGTGCCCGACACATCAAGCGCATCCACGCCGCTGACGACCTCGATGATCCTGCGTGTGACATCCGCAATCAGCGCCGCCGAAGTCGGCGCGCCGATCTGGTCAGCGACGACGTTCAACGTGCTGCGCTCTTGCGCGAGACGCAGGATGGTCTTGAGGAAATTGTTGCCGTGATGGCCAAAAACCCAGCTCGTCCGCAAAATGACGTGATTTGCGCCGGCGGAGCGCACCGCCTCTTCACCCAGCCACTTGCTTTCGCCATAGACCGACTGCGGATTGACCGGATCGGTTTCCACGTAGGGATCCGGTTTCATGCCGTCGAAGACGTAGTCCGTCGAATAATGCACGAGATAAGCATCGTTATCGGCGGCCCAACGCGCCAGCACGCCGGGTGCTGTGGCATTGACCGCCATTGCCTGCTCTTTTTCGCTCTCTGCACGATCGACAGCGGTATAGGCGGCGGGATTGACGATGACGCTTGGCTTGTGCTTTCTGAGGAAAGAGAGAATGCTAGCCTCACTCGACAAGTCCATCTCCGCACGCGTTGCGGCGACAATTTTGCCCAGAGGTACAAGAGAGCGCTGCAATTCGAAGCCGACTTGCCCATTGGTGCCGGTGATCAGAAGCGCGCTCACAGCTGAACCTCATACTGTCTGCCGACCCATTCGCGATAAGCGCCGCTGGTGACATTCCGCACCCAATCCTGATTGGCGAGATACCATTCGACCGTCTTGCGAATACCGGTCTCGAACGTCTCTTCAGGCTTCCAGCCCAATTCACGTTCGAGCTTCCGGGCATCGATCGCGTAGCGGCGATCGTGACCCGGCCTGTCCTTCACGAAGGTGATCTGGTCCTTATAGCGACCACCGGAAACCTTCGGCCGCAGCTCATCGAGGATGCTGCAGATGGTATGAACGACATCCAGGTTGGGCTTCTCGTTCCAGCCGCCGACATTGTAGGTCTCTCCGACCTTGCCGGATTGAAGTACGCGGCGAATGGCGCTGCAGTGATCCCTGACATAAAGCCAATCGCGGATCTGCTGACCGTCGCCATAGATGGGAAGGCTCTTGCCCGCCAAGGCGTTCAGGATCATCAGAGGGATCAGCTTTTCCGGAAAATGATAGGGGCCGTAGTTGTTGCTGCAATTCGTCGTCAATACCGGCAGGCCGTAGGTATGATGCCAGGCGCGCACCAGATGGTCCGACGCAGCCTTGCTCGCGGAATAGGGGCTGTTCGGCTCGTATCGATTGAGCTCGTTGAACGGCGCATCATCCCGCGAAAGCGTGCCGTAGACCTCGTCCGTCGAGACATGAAGAAAGCGAAACGCCTGCTTCTCGCCGCCCGGCAAGCCATCCCAATAGCCGCGGACCGACTCGAGCAGATTGAACGTGCCGACAACGTTTGTCTGAATGAATTCGCCGGGTCCATGGATGGAACGGTCGACATGGCTTTCGGCAGCGAAATTGATGACGGCACGCGGTTTGTGCATGGCGAGCAGGTTATTGATCAAATCGCGATCACCAATGTCGCCGTGAACGAAAACATGGCGATTGTTGCCGTTCAATCGTTTCAGCGTCTCCAAATTGCCGGCATAGGTCAACTTGTCGAGGTTGATCACTGCTTCATCGAAATGATCCAGCCAATCGAGAACGAAATTCCCCCCGATGAAGCCGGCGCCTCCAGAAACCAATATCGTCATTTCGCTTTTATTCTCACCAAAACTTTTCAATACAACTTTTAGTACGCATACGGTCGCCAGACCATATTACCGAGAAATGCTGTCGATGAATGCCTGACTTGTACAACGCCCGCGAATAGTTTGAAAAGCTTTTCCCCGCGAATTCGCTTAAAAATTGCTTCTGGTGCCTTACGATTTTCGTTCGTGAACAGACGCGCCGCCGAGCAGCGCATCGAGAATCCGCCGATCAGGAGAAAATACCAAAGCTTTGCATCAGCCCGGCAGTTGTCAGACATGAGCATGAGTTCACAGCTCATGTCTGTAAAAGGAATATCGGTCGATTGGAAAGCTTAGATTGGCTGGGAAACCTGGATTCGAACCAAGATTAACGGAGTCAGAGTCCGCTGTTCTACCATTGAACTATTTCCCAACAGCCGCCGGACGATAGACGCCCCCGCGGGGAAAGCAGCGCCTCTATAATGGAATTCGCCGCGGATGCAAATACTTTAACGCCAGCGAATACGATTTTTTGGGCAAGGCGCACTCGGCAACCAAGATAGTCGCTGAAGAGTGGCGTTTCCAGATATTTTCTGTGGCGAGGCCGGCTCTGCGGGGTAGCGGACCAAGAACTGACCCGATGCCTCACCCGGTTACGCCGTTCAATCTTGCGATTGCCTTTCCGACTGCCGGCCGCTGTTCCATAGCTTCATACCAGCGGGCGACATTCGGCGCCTCGATGAAATCGATGCCGGCGAATTCGCGCCGCCAGAGCCAGCCGAAATGGGCGATATCGGCGATGGTCAGTTCGTCGCCGGCAACATAGAACGAACGGGCGAGTACACCGTCGAGCACTGACAGCACGCGCCGCGCCTCCGTATCGAAGCGGTTGATCGCTAGGGGGAGTTTTTCATCATTGCGCTTGAAAAAGCCGGCTTGGCCAAAAGCGGGACCGAGGCCGGAGGCGTGGAAGAAAAGCTGCTCGAAGACCCGCGCCCGCATGGCACCGGTGACGGGCAGCAGCCGGCCGGTCTTTTCGGCGAGATAGATGAGAATGGCGGCGGATTCGGAAAGTGTCAGCGGCTTGCCGTCCGGGCCATCTGGATCGACCAGCACCGGCACCTTGCCGTTCGGATTGAGTGTAAGGAACGACTGATCCTTTTGTTCGCCCCTGCGGACGTTGACGGGCTTGAGTTTGTAGGCAATACCAAGTTCTTCCAGCGCGATCGGAATTTTCACGCTGTTCGGCGTGGCGAAGGCATAGAGTTCCAACATGCGAATGGCCTTTCTTGTGCTGAATGCAACATCGTCGTCGCATGCGAGCTCGCGTTGCCGGAAGGCTGGCCAAAGTGATATGTCTCATTCCCAAAAGGCATAAACCGGGGAAGGGACGCATGGACAGGCTGGCGGCGATGGAGACCTTCGTAAGGGTGGTGGAGACCGGCTCCTTCTCTGAAGCCGCCCGGCACTTGCGCGTCGGCCAGCCGGCGGTATCGAAGACGGTTGCGCAACTCGAAGAGCGGCTTGGCGTCAAACTGCTGCTGCGCTCGACGCGCGGGCTGACACCGACCGAATCCGGACAGAGCTTCTATGAACGCGCCAAACGAGCGATCGATGAGGCCGACGAAGCCGATCTTGCTGCGCGCGGGGCGGGCGCCAGCCTCTCTGGCCGCCTGAGAGTCAGCGCCGCCACCACCTTCGCCAGCCTACATGTCGTTCCGCACCTGCCGAAATTTCTTGCCGCCCATCCTGATCTGCAGATCGAGGTGATCCTCGACGACGAAAAGATCGACCTGATCGAAGAGGGGATCGATGTCTCCCTGCGCATGGGCGATCTTGCCGATTCCAGCCTGACGGCGCGCAGGATCAGCCGGGCCCGGCGCTTGGTGGTCGGCGCGCCGGCCTATTTTAAACATGCAGGCGTGCCGGCATCGCCCGATGCGCTCGCCGCCCACGAAACCGTGGTCTACGCCAGGGGCGCCGGCCGCGATGTCTGGACCTTTCGCAAGGGGGAGGCGGAGACGACCGTGACACTGAATGGCCGTGTGCGCGTGTCCGCCGGCGAGGGCGTGCGCGCCGCGGTCCTGGCAGGCATGGGCGTTACCGTCGCCTCGGAATGGATGTTCGCTCGTGAACTCGTCACCGGCGATATCAGAGCCGTGCTGACGGACTGGACGATCGCACCGATCGACCTCTGGGCCGTCTTCCCCACCGGCCGCGTCGCCAGTGCCAAGGCCCGCGCCTTTGCCGCTTTCGTCGAGGAACAACTGGCGCTCGCTCCGAAACTTGCCGTTTGAGGTGATCGAACCCGAGCGGGCGTCAAGCCGGTTTTCGCTCTTTTTCCATTCCCAGCAGGAATAGGCTCTAGTCGCAGCCGTCGGCTACTGCGGCGGCGGCAACACCGTATCTTCATTCCCGTGATCAACAGCAACGCCCCGGTCGCCGAAGCAGTGCGAAGGGGCTGGGAATGAAGGGATTTTATCGTGAGCAGGAAACTTGAAGGCAAGATCGCCGTCGTCACCGGCGGCAGCGCCGGCATCGGCTTTGGTACCGCAAAGCGTTTCGTCGAAGAAGGCGCGCATGTGTTCATCACCGGCCGCCGCCAGGCTGAACTGGACAAGGCGGTCGCCGAAATCGGCCGCAACGTCACCGCCATTCAGGCCGACGCCTCAAGCCTCGCCGACATCGACCGTATCTATTCCATCGTCAAGGAGCGGGCCGGCCGCATCGACGTCCTCTTCGTCAATGCCGGCTTCTACGAATTCGGCACCTTCGGCGAGATCACCGAGGAGCATTTCGACAAGACGTTCAACACCAATGTCCGCGGGCTCCTGTTTGCCGTGCAGAAGGCATTGCCGCTGCTTTCCAAGGGTTCGTCGGTCATTCTCAATGGCTCTATAGCCTCGATAAAGGGCTACCCGTCCTTTTCGGTCTATGACGCCACAAAGGCGGCCGTGCGCTCCTTCGCCCGCGGCTGGATCGTCGACCTCAAGGGCCGCGATATCCGCATCAACGTGCTGAGCCCCGGCCATACCGAAACGCCCGGCCTTGCGGTATTGGCTGATGAGAACGTGCGCAACGTGATGATGGCAAACGTGCCGCTCGGCCGCATGGGCACCCCGGACGATCTCGCCAAGGCGGCCGTTTTCCTGGCCTCGGACGATAGCAGCTACATTACTGGCATCGAGCTCTTCGTCGACGGCGGCGTCGCCCAATTCTGATCGTTTGCCGATTCTGATTTATCACCAGCGCAGCACGCGCTTGCCGACGACATATCCGACCGCCGTCACCACGGCGATGGCGATCGGATACCACAACAGAACAAAAAGCGGACTGTCGTCGTTGCAGTTGGAAGCATAGAAGGTGGCGGCGATGCCGCTGGCCGCGAGCCCCGCGACCGCACCGGCAATGCCCGGTTTCTCCGGTGCACCCTGGCGCAATGCGAAGAGAAAACAGGCGAGTGGCCCGATCGACAGCAGCGGAATGAATGTCAGGCAGAAGCGGGCATTGTGCCCGATCATGCGCGCGCCCCAGGTATCGGCCGGCATGACCATCACCTCGACCAGAGCCGCAGCGACCAATAGTAGCGGTGCAGCGAAAAGCATCCAGCCCCAGGGACGCAGCGATACGCCGGGGCGACCGATGCGGAAGACAACGGCCCCGGCGGTGACGGCCAGCGCAATGGTGACGACGAATTTGAACAGGAAGCGAACCGTTTCCATGGCGGTGCCGATATCGGCGCGAAAACCGATCGCCGCGAAGAAGATCACTCCACTGATGAGGATGCCACCGACGACCGCAAGCACCAGCGCCTGCCCGATCCGCGAGCGGACCGGCGCATCCTGCGCTAGAAGATTGATGAGGTCATCGGTTTTCACTTGTCTCACTCCGATATAAGGCGGCAAGCGCCTTCAATGCGCGATGCAGGGCCACGCGCACCGCACCCTCCGTCATCTTCAGTCGAGCGGCCGTCTCGCGCACGCTGGTTCCTTCGACGGAAATGGAGCGCACGATGGTCCGCTGCGGATCTTTCAATTGCTCCAACATATGATCGACATCAAGACGATCCAAGGCATCCGTCTGCTCTTCCGCCTCCAAAATATCAATGACATCGTCGATCGGCACGCTCATATGCCGCCCGCGCCGTCTCAAGCTGTCGATCAGCTTGTTGCGCACGATGGTCGATATCCACGGACCGATGGGACGAGATGTGTCCCAGGTTCCGCGTTTCAGATGCATCGTCAGCAACACTTCCTGGACCACGTCCTCGGCCTCGCTTGCCGGCGCGCCGAACTGATCGCAGCGTCTGCGCGCCATGGCGCGCAAATGCGGAGTGACAGTGGAAAGGAAGCGATGATAGGCCTGCGCATCGCCGTCGACGGCGGCTCGCATCCAGACTGCCCATTCCTCTTCGCGCGCCGAATAATTCATTCGACACCTCCTTCTACGCGCGACCGCACGATTTCGTTACCGGCAATGGTCCCTCTTTTTTCAGAACCTTGTCGGAATCGGATTTCAGCCGAAAACGGATGCGCTGACGATTGGACATCATCCGGCAATTTTGCCAGAGCGCGGCATGAAAGAGTGCGGTATGGGACCGCCGCGATTTCACGATCAGCCACGTATTACCTCCCCTGAGCACAGGCGTCGTTCCCGCCGCTCCCCATGCTGCAGCGTCATCCCTTTGGAATCAAACCTCATCTATCGCCCCCGGTATACACGCAGAGAATTGGATAATAGACTGCCCTCGCCGGAGCTTGGGCGGCATTCAAAAAAATTATCGTAGCGTCTGTAATATTCGCCGAGCGGCTGCGTATACATCAGTGCAATGCAATGACGGTTCATACTCTTTACGGGGACAGTCTTATGAAAGACAGCATCGTCGCTCTGGCCATTGCAAGTACCTTGGCTTCTGCGGTCGCATCCCTTGTCGCTGCCCCCGCCGCAGCCGCAGATGGCAAGGCCAAGGAAAAATGCTACGGCGTTGCCCTCAAGGGCCAGAACGATTGCACCGCCGGTGCAGGCACTACTTGCGCCGGTACCTCGACGATCGACTACCAGCGGAATTCCTGGAAGCTGGTTCCCTCCGGAACATGCGAAACGATCAAAACGCCGAACGGCCATGGCACCCTGACACAGGGACCGGCGCCCGTGTGATCGAAGCCGCCCGCCAAGGTCGGACCGGCCGACCGCACGGACAGACGGCGCAGCGTCCGCCGCGCAGCCGTCTCGCGAAACCCGCGAGGTCCGCAGAGTTGCTTGCCGTGAAACCATCAGGGTTTCCCCGTCGCGATGCGGAACGGATAGGCTGGAGCACCGGCGATCAATGCGCGTCGCTCCGGGAATTGAGCAGCGCAAACGCCGGACGAATGAGCCCTTCTAGCAGCGCCCTTTCAGGCCGGGTGCGCGCCAGAACGCGAATGCCGAGCAGCATGCCGAGCAACATCCGCGCCATGTCGTCGGCCGACTGTCCGTTGCTGATGGTGCCGTCCCGGTGGCCCGCTTCGACGCAGCGCCGGAAGAAGGCTTCGACCTGAACAAGGACATTGGCGACCACCCGCTGAAATTCCGGATCGTGCGGCGCAACCTCCAGCGCCGAATTGACCAGCATGCAGCCCTTGCGCTTGGTATCTTCCAGCGAACGGGCAACGATCTCATTGAAGAAAGCCTCGATCGCCTGGCGGGGCGGCAGATTGCCTTCGAAGCGACCGACGCGATCACCGAAACTATGGTCGACATAATAATCGAGCGCGCGTCGATAAAGCGAGCGTTTGTCGCCGAAGGCGTTGTAGATGCTGGCGCTGGTCAGGCCCATGACCTCGGCGAGATCACGGATCGAGGTTGCCTCGTAACCGTGTTCCCAAAAACGCTCGACCGCCAGCAGCAACACGGCCTCCTCATCAAATTCCCTTGGCCGGGCCATGGCCCAAGTCTCCCAAAAAGTTGATCCCTGCCCGAATGGCGCGGATAATATTCGTCCTGTAATTTAAAACGAACGTTCTAAAACGCAAGGCAATGACCGGACCAGAATTTGAGAATGAGGGACGGTCCCGCCATTTTCACGTCGACGATCCCTAACTGATCCGGCCATCCAAAAAGGAGACACGCCATGACCAAGGTCGCACTCTATGTCGAACTGAAAGCCAAAACCGGCAAGGAGGAAGAGGTCGCCGCCTTCTTGAAAAGCGCCGTCGGTCTGCTGACACAGGAACCGGAGACTGTCGCCTGGTTCGCCGTCCGCTTCGATCACAACACCTTCGCCATCTTCGACGCCTTCGACAGCGAAGAGGGCCGCCAGGCCCACCTCAAAGGCCCGATCGCGGCCGCGTTGATGGCCCGTTATGACGAGCTGTTTGAAGGCCCGCTGGCCATCAAGAACCCGGACGTCCTGGCAGACCGGCTGCCGGGCTAACTGGTCACCGCGCGACGGCAGTGTATGCGCCGCTGCGACAACGTCCGAATTGTGGCGTCGGGCACTCCCACGAGTCGCTTTGAGGAGTCGGCCGCACGAACGGTGCGGGGTGGGCTGTTGCGCTGTGACAGAGATGTATGCCTTGATCGACATCTTGAGCCAGATGCCCGAGGACATCGCCTTCGACATGGAAGGCGAAATCGGCGGCGATGCGACCGAACGGTCGCTGTCAAGAAAGGCGCGGAAATCGGCGGCACCGTCCGCGCCGGCCTGAAGTCGTGCAGCCTCTGGAACGTGAACTCCAGCCTCTTCACCACCAAAACTTCGCTGCGGTCCATTGAAAAGCATAGGCTGCCCTGTCCTCAGGTTTAGCCTTCCCTCTCCTTTGACCCGATCGATCGCCAACATGCTTCGGCATAGAGTCCGCGACGTGGCACGTGACGACACATCTCGATCACGCAAAACAGGAGCGCATCATGTCGCAGGCAGAAACAACACCCCGTACGATTGGTCAGCAGGAGACAAACATGAGCCTAGACAACACCTCCCACCCCGGGAGAACGAGACCCGAAGAGCTGGTTCCGTCGCGCTACGCTGTACGGATCGGCGAGATTGACGTGCTGGTGGTCAGCGATGGCGTGCTGCCGCTCCCAACCGCGATGCTGGGACACAACGCCGACCCGGCCGTCCGGGCCGCCTGGCTGAACGACATGTTCCTGCCGCCCGACGCTTTCGACTGGTCGCTGAACGTGGTCGTGGTGCGTAGCGGCGGGCAGACCATACTCATCGACGCCGGGCTAGGATTGGACCCGAACCTGAACTTGCCGCGCGCCGGGCAGTTGATCAAGCGACTCGAGGCCGCCGGCATCGATCTATCATCCGTGACCGACGTGGTGCTTACCCACATGCACATGGATCACGTTGGCGGACTGCTCGTCGACGGCGTAAAGGACCGGCTGCGTCCCGACCTGCGGATCCACGTGGCGGCCGCCGAGGTCAAATTCTGGGAGTCGCCCGACTTCTCCCACGTCTCCATGCCGCCGGGTTTCCCGGACGCGCTTCAGGCGACCGCCAAGCGGTTCGCGGAAGAGTACCGCAGCCAGCTCCGGCTGTTCGACGAGGAGTACGAGGTAGCGCCGGGGGTGGTCGTCCGTCGCACCGGCGGCCACACTCCCGGGCACAGCGTGGTTCGCTTGGCATCCGGCGGCGATCGGCTGACCTTTGCCGGTGATGCCGTGTTCGCGGTCGGGTTCGATCACCCCGACTGGTACAATGGTTTTGAACACGACCCCGAAGAGGCGGCCCGTGTTCGGATCGGTCTTTTGACGGAGCTGGCGACAACCGGCGAACAGCTGGTGGCCACTCACCTGCCGTTCCCGTCCGTCGGCCGGGTGGCGCTCGAGGGCGACCATTTTCGATGGGTACCGGTTTTCTGGGACTACTGACCGCTTGTTGGGTCAGGGCCGAACTAGTGCATGACTCGTAGCGACCTGATCCAGATGCGTGTCGCAGCCAGCTTGATGGCGGCGAGAAAGTTGCGCGGGTCTTTGTCGTATCCGGTTGCGATGCCGCGGAACTGTTTGGGTTGTTGAAGAAGCGCTCGATCATATTGCGAGACTTGGCCCAAGCTCGTTTTTCTTTGGCCAAGTCTCGCAAGGCATTGCTGTCGTAGGCGCGGTCAGCAAGGAGGATCGCGCCATCGTGCGCGTCCTGCTGCATCGTTTCTGCCATCCTGATACAGTGGGCTTGCCCTGCTGTCAGATCAAGGCTGATTGGCCCGCCGTCGGCGTCGCCTTCATGTTTGCGAGCAGCATTACCCGGCCGCGTGACCGGCGGCTTTCGGATCGAATGACCGTTTGGGAGGTCACGCCGACGTCATTCCGGAAGACCGGCCTTGCGGTAGCCGTCAACGAAATGCTCAAGCGTCGCCGCGTCGCGGAATGGCTCCGTCGTGGCCCAGTGGCGGGTTGTGAAATGCGGGTTGCCGACGAGGAAGAGTTCGACCTCTGCGCGCGCCTCGTCGAGCCGGCCGAGTTGCGCAAGGCTTGCCGCCAGGAAGCGGCGTGAGCTTGTGCGATAGGTCTCGTCCCTGCGCAGCGTCTCGACAGCGGCTTCGTATTCGCCGGCGGCATATTGCGCCTGGCCGAGCGTCAGATAGTACCAACTTGCCGGAAACGGGTTCAGCCGGAATGCCTTGCGAATGTGCTCGAGACCTTCCTTGATTCGCCCCGCCAAGACCGCGATGTCTGATAGTGCCGCCCAGGTATCGGCCTCGTTCGGGTCGAGCTCGATCGCCTTGGCGAATTCCGCGTCCGCCTCGGCGAAGCTGCGCTCATAGGCAAGCAGATAAGCTAGGGTCCAGCGGCAGCCAGCATCGTTGGGATCGATCACTACGGCCTTGCGCGCCAATTCCAAGGCAACACCGCGTGCAGGTTCCGTTGGTCCGCCGGAATGTACCCATCCCATCCAGTGGTTTATGGCCAGCCAGCGATACGCCTCGGCGTATCCCGGATCGAGCGAAATCGCGCGCGTGAGCATCAGATGCGCTTCCTGCGCCGTCTGCGGCGAGTCATCCATCAGCTTGCGCGCCCGCACGCAGAGATCGTAAGCCTCGAGATTTTTGGGCCGATTACGCGGCGGCGGTGTGCGCAGCCGGCCAAGCAACGCCTCCACGATCTTACCGGTGACCTCGTCCTGAACGGCAAAGATATCTTCCAGACTGCGATCGAAGCGTTCCGCCCATAGATGTTCGCCACTTTCCGCGTCGACCAGCTGGGCGTTGATGCGCACGCGCCCCGCGGCGCGTCTTGCGCTCCCCTCCAGCAGGTAGCGCACGCCAAGGTCCTCTGCGATCCCGCGCACGTCCATCGCCTTTCCTTTGAAGGCAAAGACCGAGTTGCGTGCGATGACGAACAGGCCGGAGATCCTGGACAGGTCGGTGATCAGGTCTTCGGTCAACCCGTCCGCGAAGGATTCCTGCTCGGGATCGTTGCTGACATTCACGAAAGGCAGCACGGCTATCGATGGTTTGCTGGGCAGCGGCAAAGGTTTGCGCGCTCGCGTACCGAGCTGCTCGATGACCCCCTTGAAGCGGTAGCCAACGCGCGGAACCGTGGAGATCCACTCACCGCCGTCAGCGGCCGGACCAAGTAGCTTCCGCAGCTGGGCGATCTGGACGGTGAGGTTGCCTTCCTCGACGGCCGTGCCCGGCCACGCCGCGTCCATCAATTCGGCCTTACCCAGGATTTCGCCCTGCCGCCCGACGAGCGCGGCAAGCAGCCTTAGTCCGCGGTGGCCAACGGCAACGGGAACATCGTTCCGAAGGAGCGTTCCCGCACCGGAATCAAGCACGAACGGACCAAAGGCAAAGCGCGATCCCTGCATGGGGCGCATCTATAGCCCCTTTGGAAATTTTTGAGAACTTTTTGGAAGTGCTTAATTACGAAGCCGTTCGTATCCTGCAGAATTCATCCTCCTTGACGTTGTGGTCCCTCAGACCCTCAAGCCATATGGAAGTTGCCATGAACGACGCACGGCATCGGCACTATGCACGACCGGTTACCGGTTCAAACCTGCCTGACGATGCGCCCGATCGCATTGACGAGAAGGCGCGCAGCGGTGAGCGCCGTGATGCCGTCGATATCAGCGGACGTTTGGAATTCAATGAGGTCGAAACCGGCAAGGCGTCCGCGCTGGCTCACCCCCTCAATCAGTCCGATCGCCTGCTGATAGGTCAGCCCGCCAGGTGCGCGGCCGGCGACGCCCGGCATCACACTGGGATCGAGGCCGTCGCAGTCGAGGGTCACGACTACGCGTACGCCCGTAGGTATGTGCCTGAGCGCAGCTTCGATGCCCTCGGCGTGGATCTCCCGCGCGGTGACGAGGTGCGCGCCCCAGCGCCTGGCGGTCTCGACCTCCAGGGGCCGGGCACTGCCAAGGCCCCGGATACCCGCCTGCACGATGCCGGCGACATGCGGCATCTCACTCGCCCGGCGCATGGTGCTGGAATAGCCCAAGGGCTCGCCATAACGCTCGTCGCGCCAGTCGATATGGGCATCGATCTGCAGAATCCAGATTGGGCCATGATCGGCAAAGCCGGCGATGAAGGGGATGGGCACGGAATCATCGCCCCCGATCATCAGCGGTGTGGCGCCGGCGGCGAGAATGCCGCGCGTCTTCTCTTCGATCAGCTTGCGATTTCCGGCATTGTCAATGACCGACGTCGGAAGGTCGCCGGCATCGACGCAGCAGGGCTCTCGGCCCGCGAAGAGGGGGCCGCCAAGGTCGAAGTCCCAGCTGTCGAGGAACTGCGTATCGCCCCGGCTGGCATCGCGGATGGCGGCCGCCGCAACGGCGAAACCCGAAGGATCGGCCCCGGGATAGGTGCTGCCATGCGGCGCGCCGAACATCACGATACGCGGTTGCACCCCGTGGGGCAGATGTACTGGAAAATCGAGAAAGCCGCGATGCAGGGACATGTCGGAGGTCCTTGTTGCAGAGTTCGGAAGGTGGTCGAGAAGGCGAAAGGATATCTCTCTCGTTACCCCTTTGAGGCGAATGCTGCAATGACAGCAGATCGCCGATCTCCGAGCACCGCAGTGGTTCGCCGGCGCTTGCACTTGCCGGGATTCACCGGGCCCGTCTGGAGGTCTGCATGACCGCCGAAAGCACGACATCACCGCAAGGAGATCGGATTCCATGGGCCGCGATGGCGGGTATCATCGCGACCGTCACGGTGTTCGCCGTGGCACAGGGGCTGACCTATCCGCTGCTCAGCTTCATCCTGGAGCGTCGGGGGACGACGCCCGCCCTGATCGGCTTGTCGGCGGCGATGACGCCGCTGGGTTTCATTGTATCCGCGCCGTTCATCCCGGCGCTGGCACGGAGCGTGGGCGCGGGGCGGCTTGCGATCCTGTGTTCGATCCTGGCCGCGTTCACCCTGATCGCGATTGCCTGGGCGCAGGAAGTCTGGGCCTGGATGCCGCTGCGCTTCATGCTCGGTTTCTTTGCCAATCCGCTATACGTGATCAGCGAAACCTGGCTGATCTCGATCACGCCCGCGCCACGCCGGGGCCGCATCATGGGCCTCTATTCATCGATCGTTTCGGGTGGCTTCGCCATCGGCCCGCTGTCGCTCGGCCTGGTCGGCACGCAGGGTTGGCCGCCCTTCATAGTCGGCATCGTGGCCTTCCTTCTTTGCGGCCTGATCGTGCTTGCGGTCGTGCCGCGCCTGCCTGACATGCCGCATGAAGGCGAGGCAACATCGGTCGGCGGCTTCTTCGCACTGGCGCCGCTCCTATTGTTCGCGGTTTTCGCTGCTGCCGCCTTCGAGCAGATCCTGCTTTCCTTGTTCGCGGTCTACGGCACCGCGCTCGGCAGCGCCGAGGAGCACATCGCCTCGCTCATCACCTGTTTCATCGCGGGCAATGCCGTGCTGCAGATTCTGCTCGGGCGCGTGGCCGAACAGTTTGGCTCGACGCGGACCATGCTATTTTGTGCTCTGGCTTCGCTGGCCGGCTGCTTGCTGCTGCCGCCGATCTTCAACTCGTGGCTCATCTGGCCGCTGGTTTTCGTCTGGGGCGGCGTCTCATTCGGGCTCTACACCATGTCGCTGATCCAACTCGGCGAGCGTTTCACCGGTCAATCCTTGATCGCCGGCAACGCGGCCTTCGCGTTCGTATGGGGCATCGGCGGCATCGTTGGCTCGCCCGCGACAGGACTGGCGATGCAACTGATCGGACATCAGGGGCTGCCATCGTGCCTTGGCCTGCTATGCCTCGTACTGGTGGTGTTTCTGATGGCGGAGAGACGGCGGGTCTGATCGAGGCACTTGTCTCGTACCGTGTCGATGACATGCTGGGTTCCACCCACAGGGGAGCCAGCATGACCGCCGAAGATCTCTCAATTCGAAAGGCGTGCGGCTGCGCCTGCTTCCCACCAAGATCCACCTGAAAACCGACTTCGCTTGTTCGGCATTGCGCGGTATACGTTGCAGTGCAGCAAACAAGGCCCGTCAACCGCGGTCCAGGGGCTGAACATTCATGCCATTGCGATGCAGACACGCTCTGCTTTTACAAATGTTTTCAAGGTCTCGCGGATCAGTTGTTAAATCGTGTCCGGTGTCTGATCGCGGAAGATACGGGGCGACCGATCGTTCCACCGCCGCGCGATTTGTTTGCTATTGCTTAGGGCAAGATCGCTACAAACCGTCAGCGGACGGCTGGGCAGCCAATTTACAGTCACAATCCTGTTCCGATCATTGGTTAGACGAACAACTGCAAAAGAGGGCCACATATGACTGAGACGAAGACCTTTGATGAGGCGGAAGGAATAGTCGACTTTGACGCGGGCGAAGGCGAAGCAGCGACCGTGGAGATCGACGACTACACAAAAAGCCTTGCTCAGGCGAAGGCCAAGTCCGTCAAGCTCGTCGACGCCATCACTGGCGCAGTGCTCAAGAAGAAAGACGCGGTGCATTTCGACGACCTGCGCCCATCGCTTGCGGAATTCGTGCGGCAGAAACATCCGGGCATTCGCTCCGACGACTACATAAGCCGCAAGGCGATGGACGACTATCGCGCCCAATATATCGCCGAATTGCTGGTGGACGAGCGCGGCGAACTTTCAAATCTGGAGGATGAGGTCGTCGAAAGCCTGAAGACGCACGACACCTTGGCCGAAAACATCGAAGAGGACTACGAGGATCATCGTTCCATCGGCGACCGCATGGCCGATATCGTCGCGTCCTTCGGCGGCAGCTGGACCTTCATCATCTCGTTCTGCTTGTTTCTGACGGTATGGATGGGCATCAATCTCGCCATGGGCGAAAGCAAAGCCTTCGATGTCTATCCGTTCATCCTGTTGAACTTGATCCTATCGACAATCGCCGCCCTGCAGGCGCCTATCATCATGATGAGCCAGCGCCGGCAGGAAGCGAAGGACCGGCTGCGCGCGCTCAACGACTATAAAGTCAACCTGAAAGCCGAACTGGAAATCCGTCATCTGCACGAAAAAGTCGACCATCTTCTCAACCGGCAATGGGAGCGGTTGACGGAGATCCAGCAGATCCAGATCGAGATGATGCTGGAGCAGGCCAAGGCGGCCACGCGCGCCCTGAAGGTCAGCAAGGCATCGAAAGTGAAGACCAATGCCTTGAAGAGCCTCTTCGGAGGCAAGACCAAGGCGGCGGAGCCGGACGATCCGACGGAATAGGCTTAGCTGCCCACATTCGCCATCGGCTCGGTGTGCGGCGGCGGCCAAGCCTGCCTATCGGCATATCTATAAACATCGTGGGGCCACCGTCGCCGCCACGATCCGCGGATTGCACCCAAAACACGCCCTGTTTCCGCTAATCCGGCAGTGCAAGCAACGTCATTGACGAATGGCCGGTCGCGCTCCTGCGGATGTCGGTTCGACGGACGGTGAGCCGGAAGCCCGCCGGCAGCACGATCGGACGCCGCTAGGATCATATCTTTTATGATAGCTGTTATAGCCGCACGAAGCAGCGTCCCCGGTGCCGCGTAGCAACAAGGCACTTTGTGCGATCTCGGCAGCGGGTATTATCGACGACACACGTATAACGTTATCCGCCGCGCTTGCGGCCACGGCACCCCAAAGTAAGACGAGAAAACACACGATCGTTCTCATGTCTCCCTCCATTATGTTAGAGAAACGACAATGAACCGTGAGTTGTTTATCGTCAATCAGATACTCTTAAAGTAGCTAGAATGGGTGAGGCCGGCGCATAGCGAAGAGCTGCAGAATTGGCTTTTAATGATGCTGGTAGGGGAGGGCTACGGACTATCCCGGCGCAACCAGCGTACGCGCCGATCACGATGTCGTCGTCAGCATAATCAATCTCGACCTCTGCCGGAACCAGAAGCAACGTTTCGCGTTAAGGAGTGAGGTGAAAAAAATGAACAAGCTCGCCATTGTAGCTCTGTCGTGCGTAACCGCACTTACCGGCGTTGTCACTCCGGCTGAGGCTTTTCCAACTGTTGGTCCGCTAAAGATCGAAACATCGGACGTTCAGAACATTCAGTATAGAGGCGACCGTGGCAACATGAGGGGCGAGTGGAACCGCCCCTACTGGCACCGCCGCAATTACGGCGGCGGCCATGGCGGATACTATGGCGGTGATAGATATTACGGCCACGGTGGATATTATGGCCGTGGCGGATACTACGGCCGAGGATACTACGGCCGCGGATACTACAACGACAATGCCGGCGCTATCATCGGTGGCCTGGCGGCTGGAGCCATCATCGGGGGAATCATCGCCTCGCAACCACGCGTCTACAGTGGCGGCGGTGGACATACAAGCTGGTGCTATTCGCGCTATAGATCCTATCGGGCCTACGACAACACGTTCCAGCCCTACAACGGGCCTCGTCGGCAATGCTATTCGCCCTATTAGTGAGTATTTGAATGAGGCCGCTGTTGGCTCAGGTGGCGTGGCCCAATACGTGGATTCTCGAGTCTAACCAATTGACATTCGCTGCCGTTGTGACACCGTTCGAGACGGTTTCTTAAACACCGTTTTGAGACAAAATGACAAAACGATCACAAGCGGTTATCACGACCGCCGAAGAGCGTCCGCGCGACGAATGGAATGATTCGGTTCACGGTTGCGTGTCATGGCACACGCTTTTCAGCAGCGACATCACCCCGACCGACAGCATGAGTGCAGGTGTTGCGGAACTCGTGTCCGGCGGCGAGCTTCGACCCCATCGGCACGAGCAGCCAGAAATCTATTTCATCCTGGAGGGAACCGGCATCGTGCGGATCGACGGGCACGAAACGGTTGTCAAAGCCGGTACCGCCGTTTTCATTCCCGGTAACGCAGAGCACGGTATCCGCAACGACTCCGACGCCAATTTGAAGCTATTCTATGCCTTCCCCACCGGCTCTTTTGCAGATGTGGTCTACCGCTTCCCTGATAACTGACGATCCCGTTGGCACACTGATCCCGTCATTGCGGGAGGCCGGTAAGTATCCATCCAGGCGTTGTCGCAACTATGCTCCAACACCAGTGTATATTGCTCGGTAGATATCCCCTACCTTCACTATAGGTACCATCGATCCCCAGAGCGCCCTTGCCACGATATCGGCCTGCCAGGAGGTGATCTTTCCAACCATCCATTTAAAACGGCCCAAACGCCGCTCGACTATCGTCTGGCGTGCGTGAAGGATGATTGCTGCGTGTGGCGTCCACTTGCATCTACAAGAAAAAAGAATGAAGGGAGCCATCAGATCACCGACGCTTGGCAACGGCCTAGGCTGCGGAGTCAAGAAACTCAGAGCTTCGCACCCACGACGAACATCAGCCTCAACTAATCAAAATGAAATTGCAACCGACGCGGACTAGGCAGGCTACACATGCCAGCGCTCTCTGATAGTTGCCATGTGATTCCCAACAGGTATCGAAGATCATGCATAGGATACCTGGAGGGAGCAAAGGATTATTCCACGTCTGATCGAAGCCATCACAACCTTTCGAAGAACAGCATCGCCTCCCTAGCGAAATATAGAAAAAAATGCTAATACTATGCTGCCTGCACTGCCTCATTCATACTTTCATCCGGCGGGAAATATGTCCGGCATGAAAAATAATACCCTCCATTCGAGGCAGCAGGATTTAGTTAAGTGCCAGATTCGAGAGAAATTTCCATTCAAGCTGTTTCTAATCCGAAGCTGCGGAGGAAAGTTCAATGGCCAGCAATCTTGTTTCATCCATCATGCAACTACTGACGCCGGATTTGATCGGTCGCCTGGCAGGCGCGCTTGGCCTGGATGCCGCCAAGACGCAGCGTGCGATAGCGGCTGCGGTGCCTGCGCTGCTGGCCGGTCTTGGCGGCGTTGCGGCGCAACCTGGCGGAGCACAGAAAGTCGCCGACGCTGCAAGACAGCAGGGTGGTGCACTCGGCAACCTTGCCGGAATGCTCGCGCCGGATGGCCAGGCGTCCCTTGGCCAGACCGGTTCGCAAATCCTGTCATCGTTGTTCGGAGCCGGTGACAGTGGCGCATTGGCGAACGCGGTCGGCAGCTACGCCGGCCTCGACAACAAGGCGAGCAGTTCCCTTCTGGGCATGCTAGCCCCGATTGTCATGGGCGGCGTTGCCCAGCAAAGTGGTAACGATCTCAGCGCCAACGGCGTTGCCAGTCTCCTCGCCAGTCAAAAGGACAACATTGTCTCTGCTTTGCCTTCAGGTGTCAGCGATATGCTTGGCGGCACCGGTCTTTTGAGCGCTCTCGGCGGATCCATGCGAACGGCGACAGCGGCGGCAAGCCAGGCAGCGGGCCGAGCCACGGCAACTGCATCGTCAATGAGCAACGTTGGCCAGCGCACCGCGTCGGTGGCGTCGTCCGCGTCCTATCGCTGGCTCTATTGGCTCATTGCGGCGCTCGTGATCCTGGCAGCGCTCTATTATATCTTCGCAAGGCCTACCGAACAGACGGTCCCGCAAAGCGCGGTCCCGACGCAGAACCTGACAGTTGGCGGCGTGGATGTGGGCAAACAGCTCACGGATACCCTGACAAATCTGCAAGCCACAGTCACCGGCGTCACCGATGCGGCATCCGCGCAGGCAGCCCTCCCCAAGCTGCAGGCGGCAGCAGGCGATGTTGACAAGGTCACGGCAACGATCGGACAACTTTCGGCAGAGCAAAAGACCGCACTTGCGGGCATGCTCAAGCCAATGATGTCGACACTTAACGGGCTGTTCGACAAGATCCTGGCCATCCCGGGCGTATCCGACGTTCTAAAGCCGACAATAGATTCGCTAAAGGCAAAACTTGCGACCCTGCCCGCTTGACGGCGAATGAAATCGATCGCCGGCCATATACGGCCGGCGTGCGAAATCCGCTCGCTTGCACCCAGATGAACAGCAAGAGAAAAGGACCGGAGACGATGGCTGACAAATCAACATTCACGCCCGACGAATGGAAGCTGCTGCTGCAAAGCGTGATGGCGGCAGGCATTGCCGTCACCGCCGCCGATCCAAGTGGACTTTGGGGTATGCTGAAAGAAGGAATGGCCAGCACGCGCGCGCTGCTACAGGCCAAGACCGATCCCGGAGCGACCTCGCTCGTCTCCGCACTCGTCAGCGACTTCGAAACCTCGGAAGGAAGAACTATCGCGCGGGAAGGCCTTCAGGAAACGCTCAAGGGCTCGAAGCCGGATGAAATCAAGACCAGATGCATTGCCGTCTTGCAGCAGACCAGCGATCTTGTCGCATCCAAGGCGCCGGAGGCCGCCACTGCGTTCAAGACCTGGCTCTACCGCATTAGCGAGAGCGTTGCCGAAGCCGCAAAGGAGGGCGGGTTCCTCGGTTTTGGCGGGGTAACAGTAAGTGATGCCGAAAAAGCCACGCTTGCCGAGATTTCGGCAGCGCTGAAACTCGACCAACGCTCAACGTGATCCGCGCCCGCCATGACTGGACAGAATTGTCTTGCCCCAGCGCCGCAACTAGGCGCTTCGAGGTTGCGGCATTGGGGAGAGTTATCAGCCCCCAAATACCGCAATAAAAGATAATCGGTGCTGATATAGCATCTGGCGGCGAACGAGAGCGCCCCGGGAGTGGCTCTCTGATCAGGAGCAAGCTCCTTGACCCGAACGCGGCAACAACCTTGCCGAGCCGGCGCAGGGGACGCGCTGATTTCAAAGGCTCATATTGGTGGAGAGGGTGGGATGATGAACCGTGGCCGGCACCATCCCTCCTTCTTACGACTGATATGCTTCCTTACATGTTCCTTGTTCTTTACGTGTCCCTCCTTCCTCGCAACTTCCCCTCGCTGTTGCGCTTTGAGCCCCTGTGCCTCGCTACAGGCACCCCTGCGTCTCTCTACCTACGTATCCGTCTATGTGCGTCTCTGCTCGGAAAGCTGACCGTTCTCATCTCCGGATCGTTCTAGGTTTCGTCTATGCGTTCAGAGTCTAGCCATTTCCTGATGTAGCTACGCAGCTGTTGCTTTATCGAGCGTCTGACGTTTGCTCTTTTGCTCATATCTCGTTTAAGAGTGCGACCGTGTTGCTGTGTGCTTGTTGATCGTCTGAGAGATCTGCGGTCGCTCTATATGAGCTTCTAATGAGATTAGCTGTTTTGAATATTAACCGAAACCTAAGTTGGCGATGACAACGTTTGTCAGCAAAAACCTGTTTTCAACAAGAAATGTAAACTTAGCGCAACCTTGGATCTGTTTTAGGGAGTAGAATGGGTTGAGTAATCGACCGTCTATGCAGCCCTGATGGTATCATCCCTTTCCCGCGGCAACCCTATCAAGGGCCTGGAAGTCGCCCTCCCGGCCTTGTCCAGATAAATTGCCACACACACCGACGCACGTGCGGCAGAGATCATACAGCTATCCCAGCCAAGATGGCCCGAAAGCCATCACCCAACAAGGACGGGATGTTCAGAGCGATGATGGAACCGCGCGTCATCCCCACCATCGATCACCAACACGTTAACGAGCGTGATCTTCCGCAGTTGCGACCGGATGATATAACGCGCGCGTTTTCACTCCAGTGTCTGGACGCATCATGATCCGCTTAGCATTCACCTTTGGGCTGCTGATTTTTTTTGCAGCCGGTGTCCGCTCAGCCGAGGCTGACAGTATCAGTGAACCTGCCTATGGGCGGGAGCTGCAAGGATTTGAATATCCGTTCCAAGTCTCGCATTATCATTTCAGCTCCCAGGGCCAGGCCGTTGAGATGGCCTATATGGATGTGCGGCCATCTTCGCCCAATGGCCGGACCGCTGTCCTGCTACATGGCAAGAATTTCTGTGCAGCAACCTGGGAGGGCTCGATCGAAAGCCTCACCGCTGCCGGCTACCGGGTGATCGCCGTCGATCAGTTGGGCTTCTGCAAATCCAGCAAGCCGGACGGCTATCAATTTACCTTCCAGCAGCTGGCCAGCAACACGCGGGATCTGCTGGCCTCATTGGGTATCCAGCGCTCGGTGGTGATCGGCCACTCCACCGGCGGCATGTTGGCGATGCGCTATGCACTGATGTATCCCGACGCTGTCGACCAGCTTGTTCTCGTCGATCCGATCGGGCTGGAGGATTGGAAGACTAAAGGCGTGCCGTGGCTCAGCCTGGACGGCTGGCTGAAGCGCGAGGACCATGTTTCGGCCGACAGTATCCGGGCCTACGAACGGGCGACATATTATGCCGGCACCTGGGATCCGTCCTACGAGAAATGGGTGCAAATGCTGGCGGGTCTCTATCGTGGCGCCGGCCGCGCGGCGGTGCAAAAGAGTTCCGCCCGCCTCTACGACATGATCGCCACTCAGCCGGTGTTCTACGAGTTCGAACACATCTCCAAACCCGTCCTTTTGATGATCGGCGACAAGGATACCACCGCCATCGGCAAGGATCTCGCGCCAGAGGCCGTCCGCTCGACACTCGGCAACTACCCCGTTCTCGGTAAGCAGGCAGTTGCCCGTTTTCCGCACGCACAGTTGATGGAATTTCCTGATCTCGGCCACTCACCGCAAATCCAAGCACCTGATCGCTTCAACCAGGCTCTGGTGCAATGGCTGCAGCAGCCAACGACCGGCAGTTCTGAAATCAAGTAAACGCAGGCGATTCGGATCTCTAGCGTTATTGTGCCCCGGCCGAAGAAAATATAAAGGGCGCTGGGCAAAGTGAGAGGTCGGCTGTCGACCGGCGACCTCAAAATCCACTGATTTCAAACAAATATGGCGGAGAGGGTGGGATTTGAACCCACGATGCCCTTGCAGGCATGCCGCATTTCGAGTGCGGTGCATTCGACCACTCTGCCACCTCTCCGGATATGCTGGTCGGCGCGTTTGAAGCGCGGCGTTCTCATAGCGATAGACGGGGGGGATGGCAAGGGTGAATATTCAAGCTTTTCATCCTTTTGCCTTGACAGATCAGAGACCCTTATATATCCCGTGCAACGCAATAGGTGTGGATAAGTCCGTGCCTTGGCCGCCTCGCTTTGTGCGGGGTTTCACCGGCAGATCTTTTTCGAGGCCGCAAGCCTTTGGAATCCCTGCTAAGTTTCGACTGATAAAAAGACGGCCGCTTGTCCTTGTGACAAGAGAGCCGGAACGAACATGAAAGGATAAAAAATGTTCGCAGTCATCAAGACCGGCGGTAAGCAGTACCGTGTGGCAGCCGACGACGTGCTGACCATCGAGAAGCTGGAAGCCACCGCCGGCGATACCGTAGAATTCACCGAAGTCCTCGTTATCGGCGAAGGCGCCGACGCTGCGATTGGTGCTCCCTTCGTCAAGGGTGCTTCCGTCAAGGCCGAAGTGGTCGAGCACAACCGCGGCAAGAAGGTCATCGCCTTCAAGAAGCGCCGTCGTCAGAACTCGAAGCGTTCGCGCGGCCATCGCCAGCATCACACGGTCGTCCGTATCACGGACATCGTGGCTGCCAAGTAAGTAACGGGATCAAGGTTTAAAGGAGAACTCCAATGGCACACAAAAAAGCTGGCGGTTCCTCGCGCAACGGTCGCGATTCCGACTCCAAGCGCCTTGGCGTGAAGAAGTTCGGCGGCGAAAACGTCGTTGCAGGCAACATTATCGTGCGTCAGCGCGGTACGCAGTGGCATCCGGGCGCCAATGTCGGCCTCGGCAAAGATCATACCATTTTTGCGCTTACGGCCGGCAATGTGGACTACCGTACGAAGGCCAATGGCCGCGTGTACGTGTCTGTAATGCCGAAAGCGGAAGCAGCGGAATAAGCCGGTAGCGCTCAAAAACAGCCGGCGTCTCATCGACCCGGCTGATCGCATCAGGTTCAGTCAAGAAAAAGGGGAGATGGGGCGCCATCTCCCCTTTTTCTTTACCCTCAACCAAGGAGGACTGAACCATGCAAGGCGAATTGTTAAGGGAAGACCAATCGAGGTCTCCCGAAGAACGGCTGAGGCCGGAGCGGTTAAGGACCGATTGCCCTGTCTTGTTATCGGAAAGGCTCGTTCTGCGCGCGCCCCACGAAGAAGACATCGACGCCCTTGCCCATCTCGCCAACAACGCCAACGTCGCCACTATGGTATCGCGTATGCCGCACCCGTATACGACCAATGATGCCGCCGATTTCGTGCGACGCACGAAGCTTGGCGAGATTGGCAAGTGCGTCTATGCGATCACCAAAGCCGAAAACGGCGCCTTTCTCGGTTGCTGCGGCGTCGAGCCGACGGCCGACCCGCAGACCGTCGAGATCGGCTACTGGCTGGGCGAGCCCTATTGGAACCGGGGCTATATGACGGAAGCCGCCCATGCCCTGATCGACATGGTCTTCCGGACGCGCGAAAACGTCGCCCAGATCGATGCCCGTTGCCGGGTGATGAACGTTGCCTCCCGAAGGGTCGTGCAGAAGTGCGGCTTCCAGTTCCAGGGATCCGGCCTTGCCGCATCGCTGGCGCTCGGCAGCACGGTATCGGTCGAATGGTACCGGCTCGACCGCAAGACCTGGATGTCACTGCGTAGCTGGGGAGGTCTGAGATGAACGCCGCCACTCTCGTCCGCCGCGATACCCGCATCCTGACGCCCGGACCGACGCCCGTCATTCAGACGGAACGGCTGACGCTCCGCCCACACCGGCTCGGTGATGCCGATGCGATCACGGAATCCCTGTCGGATTTCGCGGTCACGCGTATGCTGGCCCGTGTTCCAACGCCCTATGACCGGCAGGATGCCCTGGACTGGCTGGTCCGGAACACCCCCGGCATCGGTAGCGACTGGACGCTGGCCATCACCGAACGGGACGATGTCCATATCGGCATGGTCGGCATAGAACTGCGGCATGGCCGCTGGCATCTCGGCTATTGGCTGAACCGCTACTACTGGCGGCGCGGCATCATGACTGAGGCAGTCACAGCCGCTCTCGAGCGCTTCGGCCGCCGCATGCCCGACGTCGCAGTGTTCTCAGGCGTCTTCGCCGACAATCCGGCGTCGTTGAAGCTGCAGCAGAAGTTGGGCTTCGACATCACCGGCTGCGCAGAGATCTACAGCTTCGCCCGTAGCACAATGGTTCCGCATATCGAAACCGTGCTGAAGCCCGGGGCGTTGCGGCTCTCGCAGGCGTCATGAGGCCGTGAAAAATCCGTCAACGCCGGTTCTGCCGGCGGTGACACCCCTAGCCATCAATCTCAATCCATACCGGAAAATGATCAGAGCCTTCGGCCTCAAGATCCACATGGGCCGATCGCAAACGATCACTCAGTCCGCAACTGATGAAGCAGTAGTCGATATGCATTCGTTTATTGCGATCCTCGGGATCCATCCAACTATAGACTTCAGGCTTCAGCCAGCCGGCCGCGTCGAGCGCGTCGATCGGCGTGTCGAAACGCGGCATGCGGCCATAGAAGGCGTCCTTCAGTCCTGCAAGCGCGCAATATTCCGGCGATTCCGGCACCATGTTGAAATCGCCCATCAGGACAAAATCCTCCGGCAGCGGCGGATCGCTGTGGTCGATCTCCATAGCGCCCGTCAGCGAACCGCCATCGCGCGCAAAGTTGATCGCATGATCCTTGAGACAGTGGATCTGGCGGATGCGCTCGTCCGGAGCGACATGGTCGAGCTGCACGGAGTAGGCCCGGATCGCACCGCCAGGTGCATCGATCACCGCCTCGACGGCAGCGCGCTGCAGATTGAGTTTGGAAATCGTGCGACTGCGAGGCAGAAGCAGCGTCCGCGTCGCAAGAATCGGCCAGCGCGACAGAACCATGTTGCCGAACTGGAAGCGGAGATCGCGTGGACCAGCGCCCGGCGGCAGCAGGTCCATCCCCACCCCATAGATGGTATAGTGGTCCGGCAGCAACGTCTCGATCGCGGCGACCATGTCGATACCGCCGTTAGGGGCGAAACCGCGGGATACCTCTTGCAATCCGATAATGTCGGCTCCGGCAAGGTTTGCGACGATGCGCTCAAGATCGTATCTGCCATCGAGGCCAAAGCCGTATTGTATGTTATAGCTCACCAACTTCACGATAATCTTTGACCTCAGACTGAACCGCCTATATCGAAGGCGGCATACGGGTAAATGACCGCGCTGCATGTCCTGGCGGATGTGCAAAGGACGCGATAACAATTGAAAAGGGCGCATGAGCCTGTCCCGAATCGAACCCGATCGAGGATCATGCGCCAATACCGAGTGACGGAAGTAAAATGAAATTTCTCGACGAAGCAAAGGTCTATATTCGGTCTGGTGATGGCGGCGCAGGTAGCGTTTCCTTCCGGCGTGAGAAATTCATCGAGTTCGGCGGTCCGGACGGCGGCGATGGCGGCCGTGGCGGCGACGTCTGGGTCGAGGCCGTCAACGGGCTGAATACGTTAATCGACTTCCGCTATCAGCAACATTTCAAGGCCACGATCGGCACGCATGGCATGGGCAAGAACCGCGCCGGCGCCAAGGGCGAAGACGTAACGCTGAAGGTGCCGGTCGGCACGCAGATCTTCGAAGAAGACGGGGAAACCCTGATCTGCGACATCACGCAGGAAGGCCAGCGCTTTCGCCTGGCGCCAGGCGGAAATGGCGGTTTCGGCAACGCCTATTTCAAATCCTCGGTCAATCAGGCCCCCGACTGGGCCAATCCCGGTCTGCCGGGTGAAGAAAAAACCATCTGGCTACGGCTGAAGCTGATCGCCGATGCCGGCCTCGTCGGCCTGCCGAATGCAGGCAAATCGACTTTTCTCGCTGCCGTCAGCCGTGCCCGGCCGAAGATAGCCAATTATCCATTCACGACGCTGCATCCCAATCTTGGCGTCGCCACCATCGATGGCCAGGAATTCGTGCTGGCCGACATTCCCGGCCTGATCGAAGGGGCGCATGAAGGTGTCGGTATTGGCGACCGCTTCCTCGGCCATGTCGAGCGCACGCGCGTGCTGCTGCATCTTGTCTCCGCCCAGGAAGAGAAGGTCGGCAAGGCCTACAAGACGGTCAAACACGAGCTCGAAGCCTACGGCAATAACATTACTGACAAACCTGAAATCGTCGCGCTATCGCAGATCGATGTGGTGGACGAGGAAACGCTGAAGAAGAAGACGCGCGAGCTTGCGCGGGCGTGCGGCAAGACACCCTTCCAGATTTCCGCCGTCACCGGTCGCGGCATGACCGAAGTGCTGCGCGCGCTGCGCGACGTCATCGTCGAAGCCAATGCGGGCGAAGCGGACAAGCCGGCGAAAACGCATAAGCTGCGCCATCGCGACATGCAGGCCTCCGACGACGTGGACGAGGGGGACGGTGATCACGAGGAGCAGCAGGGATGACTGCCCGCAAGCCGCTCGACCGTTACCGCCGCATCGTCATCAAGATCGGCTCGGCCCTTCTCGTCGACCGTAAGACCGGCCTGAAGAAGGCTTGGCTCGACGGCATGTGTGCCGATATTGCCGGGCTGAAGGCGAAGGGCGTCGATGTCCTCGTCGTCTCCTCCGGCGCCATTGCACTGGGACGTTCGGTGCTCGACTTGCCCTCCGGTGCGTTGAAACTCGAAGAAAGCCAGGCGGCGGCGGCGGTCGGCCAGATTTCGCTGGCGCGCGCCTGGTCGGAAAGCCTGTCGCATGACGACATCGTCGCGGGCCAGATCCTGCTGACGCTCGGCGACACCGAAGAGCGCCGCCGCTATCTCAATGCGCGGGCCACCATCAATCAGCTTCTGAAAATCGGCGCTGTGCCGATCATCAACGAAAACGACACGGTCGCTACCAGCGAAATCCGCTATGGCGACAATGACCGGCTGGCCGCCCGCGTCGCCACCATGACCGGCGCCGACCTGCTGATCCTGCTGTCTGACATCGACGGGCTCTACGCCGCTCCGCCGCATCTCGATCCGCAAGCGAAATTCCTGGAAACGATCGCCGAGATCACGCCCGAAATCGAGGCCATGGCCGGCGGCGCCGCCTCCGAATTGTCGCGCGGCGGTATGCGCACCAAGATCGATGCGGGTAAGATCGCCACAGGTGCCGGCTGCGCCATGATCATCGCCTCAGGCAAGACCGATCGGCCGTTGAACGCTATTGAGAACGGCGCGCGTTCCTCCTGGTTCGCGCCGTCGGGTACGCCCGTCACCGCCCGCAAGACCTGGATTGCCGGCCAGTTGCAGCCGGCGGGCGAGCTGCATGTCGATGATGGCGCCGTCACCGCGCTGGGCGCCGGCAAGAGCCTGTTGCCCGCTGGCGTGCGCAGCATTGTCGGCCATTTCGGCCGCGGCGACACCGTTGCCGTCATCGGCCCCTCGGGCCGGGAAATCGCCCGTGGCCTTGCCGGTTACGATGCCGAGGAAGCCCGCCAGATCACCGGCCGCAAGTCGGCGGAGATCGAGGCGATCTTAGGCTATCCCGGCCGTGCCGCCATGGTGCACCGAGACGACCTCGTCATGACCGCGTCCGTCAAGACGAAGGCCGAAAAACTGAAGAGGGATGAAGCCCATGCTTGATACCGTCGCACAAAGCCCCGACATCGACACCTTGATGAACGATATCGGCCGCAAGGCCCGGGCTGCGTCGCGACCGTTGGCCTTCGCTTCGACCGAGAGCAAGAACAAGGCGCTTGCCGCCATGACCGATGCCATTCTTGCGCGCAAAGATTATATCCTTGCCGAGAATGCCAAGGACCTCAAAGATGTCGAGGGTACCGATATCCTTGCCTCCTTCGTCGATCGCCTGACGCTCAACGACAAGCGCGTCACTGAGATGGCCGAAGGCATCCGCGCCATTGCCGGATTGCCGGATCCGGTGGGTGAAGTCATCGCTGCCTGGGACCGGCCGAATGGACTGAAGATCGAGCGCATCCGCACGCCGCTCGGGGTCATCGGCGTCATCTTCGAAAGCCGGCCGAACGTCACCGCCGATGCCGGCGCGCTCTGCTTGAAGGCTGGCAATGCCGTCATTCTACGCTGCGGCAGCGATTCGCGCCGCTCGTCTCAGGCGATCCATGAATGCCTGGTCGAAGGGCTGAAAGCAGCAGGCCTGCCGGAGCATGCGATCCAGCTCGTTCCCGTCACCGATCGCGCCGCCGTCGGCGCCATGCTGCGCGGACTGGAGGGTACGATTGATGTCATCGTGCCGCGCGGCGGAAAAAGCTTGGTCGCGCGCGTGCAGAGCGAAGCGCGTGTGCCGGTCTTTGCTCACCTTGAAGGCCTCTGCCACGTCTATATCGACGCCTCGGCAGATCTGGAGATGGCAAAGACGATCATCGTCAACGCCAAGATGCGCCGCACCGGCGTCTGCGGCTCTGCCGAGACGCTGCTGGTTGATGCCAAGGCCGCGCCGACGCATCTGAAGCCGCTGCTCGACGTGCTGTCTGGCGCCGGCTGCGAAATCCGCGGCTCCGCCGACGTGCTTCGCCTTGCACCAGGTCTGAAGGCCGCAACGGAAGAGGATTGGTCGACCGAATATCTCGCCGCCATCATCTCTGTAGCCATTGTCGATGGCATTTCCGGCGCAATTGCCCATATCGGCAAATATTCGTCCAACCATACCGAAGCCGTGATCGCCGAGGACCCCGCCGTGGTCGAGCGCTTCTTCACCGAGATCGATTCGGCGATCCTGCTGCACAACGCCTCGACGCAATTTGCCGATGGCGGCGAGTTCGGCATGGGTGCGGAAATCGGCATCGCCACGGGCAAGATGCATGCGCGCGGCCCCGTCGGCGTCGAGCAGCTTACCTCTTTCAAATATCGTGTGCGCGGCACCGGACAGATACGGCCCTGACGTGCACAAAGAAGAGATCGATTACCGCTATCTGCGCATGCCGCGTGCCGAACGCGGCATGGTGGTCGGTCTTTTCGGCGGTTCCTTCAACCCGCCGCATCAAGGCCACGCGCTGGTGGCCGAAATAGCCATCCGCCGGCTCGGCCTCGACCAGCTCTGGTGGATGGTGACGCCGGGCAATCCGTTGAAGAACCGCAATCATCTCGCACCGCTTGCCGAACGAATCGCGCTCAGCGAGGCGATCACGCATGATCCGCGCATCAAGGTGACGGCTTTCGAGCAGACGCTCGGCATGAGTTACACGGCGAACACGCTCGCCTATGTCAAGGCGCGCAATACCCAAGTGCATTTCATCTGGATCATGGGGGCCGACAGCCTCAACACGTTTCACCGCTGGCAGAAATGGCAGGAGATTGCCCGCACCTTTCCGATCGCCGTCATCGACCGACCGGGATCAACGCTATCCTATCTCTCCGCAAAGATGGCCAAGACGTTTCACTACGCGCGCGTCGATGAAGACGATGCTCGGGTACTATGGAAGAAGCCGGCACCCGCCTGGACCTTCATTCACGGCCGGCGCTCGACATTGAGCTCTACCGCCTTGCGCGCCGCACAATAACCGCACCGGCGCGATATTAGGCCTGATTTTCAAGAAAACCTCCAAAAATGAAAAGCCCGACGGGGGAGGAGATCCGTCGGGCCTTCAAACCTGGTCAGCAACTGGGAGGAGGAGGGTTGCCGACCCATATCGAAAGGCGTTGGGAGGAGGAGATCGCCGTTTCGATGTTTATGTTTTAGCAGATTTGACCGAATGATAAAACGCTGATAGCGCAATGCAGCAATGCGTTGTAGTCATAGCTTTGAAAACAGTCTGCCCAAAAAACGCTTCTTTTGCGTTGGTTAACCGCGCTGCGGCTTCCCTGCCAGATCGGCTTTTGCACAAAGAGCTTCAAAATCGCACGATTCGTAACGTTACGTCTTATACCGTGAGCGTTCGCTATTCCCCTTGGGCGAATCAAGCCATGCATTTCCGTAATGGCAAAACGCACTAATATGCGCTTCAAAGGCAAATCTCTATCAAATTCGTAGGGTTACGCTCGGCGATAACGCTATATTTTTCAAAATATATCCCTAGCCAAGGCTCATCAGCCGTTATATCTCTCCAAATATGTCGACATCTTCCCGGAGAAACATGATGGCTACCAGCCGCCGCCAATGGATCAAGCTTGCAACCGCCGCCCTTTGTGCCGCCTGGCTTGGCATGTCGGTCATTCCGGCGCCGGCGTTCGCCGCCGACAAGATCACCGTCTTCGCTGCCGCCAGCATGAAAAACGCGCTGGATAATATTGACGCCGCCTTCACCAAGGAAACCGGCAAGCAGGTCACCGTCTCCTATGCGGCAAGCGGACCGCTGGCCAAGCAGCTCGAAAACGGCGCACCGGCCGACGTCTTCATCTCCGCTGATACGGACTGGATGGACTATGTCGCCAAGAAAAAACTGATCAAGGACGACAGCCGCGCCAACCTGCTCGGCAACCAGATCGTTCTCGTCGCCGCCAAGGACAAGGCCAAGCCGATCGAGATCAAGCAGGGTATGGACCTCGCAAGTCTCCTCGGCGACGGGCGCCTGGCGATCGGCCAGCCGGAATCGGTCCCGGCGGGCAAATACGGCAAGGCGGCGCTCGAAAAGCTCGGCATCTGGTCTTCCGTCGAGAAGAAGGTCGCCGGCGCTGAAAGCGTGCGCGCCGCGCTCGCGCTGGTTTCACGTGGCGAAGCGCCCTACGGCATCGTCTATCAAACCGACGTTTCCGCCGATCCGGGCGTCGCCGTCGTCGGCACCTTTCCGGAAGACAGCCATCCGCCGATCATCTATCCGATCGCGATCACCGCCAGCAGCACCAATCCGGACACGCAGGCCTATTTCGATTATCTGAAATCGGCTAAGGCTGTTCCGTTCTTCGAACATGAAGGCTTCACGGTTCTGAAGCAGTGAGCACCACCGCTCGACCGTAGGCATTCTGTTTGTTTCGACAGGCTCGCCGGACCTCGGCGGGCCTGACATGTCTTTGCGAGGCCGGACTTGGACGCATTGGGTTTGAGCAGCGACGAATGGACGGCGATCGAGCTGAGCCTGCGCGTCTCGACCGTCGCCATGCTGGTGAGCCTGCCCTTCGGCATAGCCGCCGCAATGTTGCTTGCGCGCGGTAAATTCTGGGGCAAGTCGATCTTCAACGGCATCATCCATCTGCCGCTGATTCTGCCGCCCGTCGTTACCGGCTTTATCCTCCTGATCCTTTTCGGCCGGAAAGGGCCGATCGGCGCGTTGCTCGACCAATATCTGGGTATCGTCTTCTCCTTCCGCTGGACTGGTGCCGCACTTGCCTGCGGCGTCATGGGCTTTCCGCTGATGGTCAGGAGCATCCGTCTGTCGATCGAAGCGGTCGATCGCAAGCTCGAGGAGGCCGCCGGAACGCTTGGCGCCAGCCCGCTCTGGATATTCCTCACCGTGACCTTGCCGTTGATTCTGCCCGGCGTCATCGCCGGCATGATCCTTTCCTTCGCGAAGGCCATGGGCGAGTTCGGCGCCACCATCACCTTCGTCTCCAATATTCCCGGCGAAACGCAGACACTGTCGTCGGCGATCTACACCTTTACGCAGGTGCCTGGTGGTGATGCCGGTGCGCTACGTCTGACGATCGTCGCCATCGTCATTTCCATGGCGGCATTGCTCGCCTCCGAATTCCTCGCCTATCTCGCCGGCAAGAGGGTGGATTGGGAATGACGCTTTCTGTCGATATCCGCCACCGACTGGGTGCCTTCTCCCTCGACGCGGCCTTCAGCTCGGACGGCGGCGTCACCGCCCTATTCGGCCGCTCCGGCTCTGGCAAGACATCGATCATCCGTATCATCGCCGGCCTGATCAAACCCGACCACGGCCGCGTCAGCCTCGATGGCATGACGCTCTCCGACACCGACGCCCAAGTCTTCGTTCCGCGCCATCGCCGCCGTTTCGGTTATGTCTTCCAGGAAGCCCGGTTGTTTCCGCATCTCTCCGTACGGCAGAACCTGAATTACGGTCGCTGGTTCGCTCTGAAAAGCGAGCACGGCGAAAGTTTCGATGGTGTGGTTGATCTCCTGGGCATCGCAGCGCTTCTCGATCGACGACCCGCAAAACTCTCCGGCGGCGAGAAACAGCGCGTCGCCATCGGCCGCGCCCTGCTGTCGTCACCGCGGCTGCTGCTGATGGACGAACCGCTGGCCGCGCTCGACGAGGCCCGCAAAGCCGAGATCCTGCCTTATCTCGAACGGCTCCGAGACGAAACGAAAGTGCCGATCATCTATGTCAGCCACTCCATCGCCGAAGTGGCGCGGCTGGCCAGCCGTGTCGTCGTCATGCGCGACGGTAAGGTCGAGGCAATGGGGCCGGCGGTCGAGATCTTCAGCCAGCTTTCCGGCCCACAGGCGATCGACCGTCGCGAAGCCGGTGTTCTGTTCGAGGGGCGTGTGGAGCATATCGATTTTGGGCACCGTTTGACCATCGTGGCATTGAAGGCGGCAAAGCTATTCGTGCCCGGGGAAGCGGCTGGAGTCGGCAAGACCGTCCGCGTCCACATCCCCGCCCGCGACGTCATGCTGGCGACGGTCCGGCCTGAAGGCCTCAGCGCCCTCAACATCCTCGAAGGCCGGGTGCTTGCCATCGGCACGGCGGCCGACGGCACCGTCGAAGTAAAGGTGGATTGCGGTGGCGACACGGTACTTGCCCGCATCACGCAATTTTCCTCTGAACGGCTGGGGCTGCAGATCGGACTGCCCGTCCATGCGGTCATCAAGACAGTAGCGCTCGAATCGTAGGAGCGATCAGGACTCCGCCCGCGGCTCTGCAACGGCATCGCTGGGGTTGCGATTGGCCTCCAGCCATTCGAGATCACCGGCAATTGCCGCCCGCACCGAACTTTCCATGCCGCGGAATCGCCGCAACAACTCCTCGCCGAACGGCGTCAGCGCAGCGCCGCCACCCTTCTGTCCGCCACGCTGCGATTCGACGACCGGCTCCTGGAACATATGGTTCAATTCGCTGATGAGCAGCCAGGCGCGGCGATAAGACATATCCATGGCGCGTCCGGCAGCCGAGATCGAACCGGTTTCGCGAATATGTTCAAGGAGTTCCATCTTGCCGCGCCCAAGCCGGTCCTGCCCCGAAAAACTGATGCGGAGGATGGGCTTTAGGGACTGTTGCGGAGTTTTGGTCATGGCGTCGGAGCGTTTCGATCTGCTCTTGTGTATACGCGCCCTTCGCTCGCCTGTACATGGGATGCGGACGATTGGTAATGGCGACCGCCCGGTTCTACCTCACCTAACGTTACCCGAAGCTCACGCCGTAGCCCGCGCCGACAATCACCCATATGTGGTACGAGGGAGCGGAAATTTAATACAAAACCTTGTCTCTACGTCCAATAGATGACGGCGTGCGTCTTGAAACCTTAACGCATTGATGCCTATCTTTGTAGCGTGATCGACTCAGATCACCTATGTGCCTGTTCTGTTACTCAAGGAAGGAAGAGCACTGACAACAGTACACGCCAAGGGAAGAGCGCCTGTCGTTATCCCGAAGAGCCCGGAACGTGGCGCCGATGCCGCTGCCCGCGCCCTGCAAGCCGTCCTCGTAAGCCTCGAGGACTCCAAGGCCGAAAATATCGTCACCATCAACATTGCTGGCAAATCCGCGCTTGGGGACTATATGGTCGTCGTCTCCGGACGCTCGAACCGGCATGTCCTGGCGATTGCCGACCATCTGATCACCGACCTCAAGGACGAAGGCCTGGGCACCGCCCGCGTCGAGGGCCTGGAAGGCGGCGATTGGGTGCTGATCGATACAGGTGACATCATCATTCACGTGTTCCGTCCGGAGATCCGCGAGTTCTACAACATCGAAAAGATGTGGGCTGCACCTGATCTCGATGAGGGCACACTGCACTAACCGATTCCAGGTGTTATTCCCGGTCCCGGTTGGCAGCCTTGAATCGCCGGACATGATGGTCCGGCAGCGATCTATATCTGTGCCGCCATAACGGCGGATATGCTTGGGAGCGGGAATGCGGATAGGTCTTTTTGCCGTGGGACGGTTGAAAACCGGCCCTGAAAAGGATCTTGCGGCCCGTTATCTCGACCGTTTCGCCAAGGCTGGTCCAGCAATCGGCCTCGAACTGGCGCGTATGACCGAGGTCGGCGAAAGCCGCGCATCCAACGGCGAGACGCGCAAGCGTGAAGAGGCCGTCCTGCTGCAGAAAGCGCATCCGGAAGGCGGCGTTCTCATCCTCCTCGACGAGCGCGGCAAGGCTCTGGACAGCGAAGCCTTTGCCGCTTTGCTTGGTACGTACCGCGACCAGGGCAAGCGCGACCTGACGCTCGCCATCGGCGGTGCCGACGGTCTCGATCCCAGCCTTTACGACAAGGCCGACGCCACCATCTGCCTGGGCAAAATGACCTGGCCGCATCAGCTTGTGCGCATTCTGATCGCCGAACAGCTCTACCGCGCCGTCACGATTCTGTCCGGGCATCCCTACCATCGGGCTTGATGTTCCGCTGCCGGATCGAAACACTCGAAAACAGTTTGGCTTTCGGGTATTTTGCGTTAACGGAACGCTCACACAGGCGTGTTTTGATTCCCGCCGCAAAATTGATGATGCTTTCTGGGTAATCGCAGCAAATCGGCTTGATTTTCACGCGATGTAAAGGGACCAAGCCCAAACCGACTGGATGAGAAAAACCCCGCCCACCCTTTCCCGCCTGTTGCTGCCGTCCTTAGCGGTGTGTTTTGGCGTGGGTGTCTATGTTGAAAGTCCGTTTCAGTTTCGGGACATGGCCCTGGCGCAGGAAGATGACGGCGCATCACCCGCGCCAGTGCAGACCCCAGCGCAGACCAAGGACGATCAGCCTGTCGTCACCTCGACCGCACCATCGACACAGCCGGCGGGGCAAGCACCCGACCCGGCCGCCGATCTCGCCCGGAAGCGCGATCAGACGCGCGCCGAGCTGGAGGAATTGTCAAAGACGATCAGCCTCTCCTCCGACAAGACGAAGGCACTGGAAGACAGCATCGCCTCGCTCGACAAAAGCACCGCCAGCCTGCGTCAGGCTCTGATCGACAGCGCCGCCCGCCGAAGGGACATGGACCGCAAGATTCAGCAGAGCGAGAAGACGTTGACCGATCTCGCGGTCAAGGAAGACACTATCCGCAGATCGTTGCACGAGCGCCGCGGGTTGCTGGCCGAAGTTCTCGGTGCACTGGAACGCATGGGCCGCAACCCGCCGCCGGCGCTCCTGGTGACACCAGACGATGCGCTTGCTTCCGTGCGCAGCGCCATCCTGCTCGGCGCCGTCGTTCCCGGCATGCGCAAGGAGACGGATAAACTCGTCGCCGACCTTACCGATCTTACCAAGCTGCATGCCGCCACGGCTGCCGAAAAGGCCGATCTCACCGCCACCATGACCAACAGTCTGGAGGAGGAACGGCGCATGGACCTGCTGATCGCCGAAAACGACAAGCACACCCATGAAAACGCCGAGGAACTGGACGCCGAGCGTAAGCGCTCCGAAGAATTGGCGGGCCAGGCGACCAGTCTCGAGGGCCTCGTCGCGTCGCTGGAAAGCCAGATCGGCTCGGTGCGCGATGCCGCCGCCGCCGCCCGGGCGGAAGAGGCCCGCCGGGAGCAGATGACCGACCAGCAGCGCGACCAGGCCAAGGCACTGGCCGAAAACGGTGTGCCCGATAAAAACCGCATTGCGCCCGCATATCCGTTTTCCGACCTCAAACAGAAATTGGAGCTGCCTGTGGCGGGTGATATTCTCCGCCAGTTCGGCGACGATGACGGAACGGGACATACGGCGATGGGCATGACCGTCGCGACTGGCCCCGACGCGCTCGTCACCGCGCCTGCCGATGGGACGGTCGTTTACGCGGGCGCGTTTCGCAGCTACGGTCAGATGGTTATTTTGGATACGGGCGACGGCTATCACATGGTGCTGTCGGGAATGGACGCGATCAAGACGCGTCTCGGCAAATTTGTCTTCGCTGGCGAGCCGCTCGCTGTGATGGGCGAAAAAAGAGTCGCGAGCGCGACTGCATTGGCGCTGGAAACGGATCGGCCAACGCTCTACATTGAATTTCGAAAAGATGGGAAACCGGTCGATTCTCGGCCTTGGTGGACCTCCAAAGACACTGGAAAGGCACGCAATGATTCGTAGGGCTTCTCTTGTTCTCGTTGGCGCATTGATGGGTGCGACCGCGATGAGCGTCATCTACACGGCCGTGGTGCCGGCGGAAGCCGCTGGCGCTTCCACGTACAAGGAATTGTCGATTTTCGGCGATGTCTTTGAACGTGTGCGCGCTCAGTACGTAACGCCACCCCAGGAAGACAAGCTCATCGAAGCCGCCATCAACGGCATGCTGACCTCGCTGGACCCGCATTCGAGCTACATGAATGCCAAGGACGCCGAAGACATGCGCACCCAGACCAAGGGTGAATTCGGCGGTCTCGGCATCGAAGTGACGATGGATAACGACCTGGTCAAGGTCATCACCCCGATCGACGATACGCCCGCTGCCAAGGCCGGTGTTCTCGCCGGCGACTACATCACCGCCATCGATGGCCAGTCTGTACGTGGCCTGAAGCTGGAAGACGCCGTCGAGAAGATGCGCGGCGCCGTCAAGACGCCGATCAAGCTGACGCTGATGCGCAAGGGCGCCGACAAGCCGATCGAACTCACGATCATCCGTGATGTGATCGCTGTTGCCGCCGTGAAGTCGCGTGAAGAAGGCGGTGACGTCGGTTATCTCCGCATCATCTCCTTCACCGAAAAGACCACGCCGGACCTTGAGGCCGCGATCGCCAAGATCAAGAAGGATATTCCGGCCGATAAGCTGAAGGGCTATGTCCTCGACCTGCGCCTTAATCCGGGCGGCCTGCTCGACCAGGCGATCAACGTTGCCGACGATGTGCTGGAGCGCGGCGAAGTCGTCTCCACCCGCGGCCGCAATCCGGACGAAACCCGCCGCTTCAACGCCGGCCCGGGTGACCTGACCGACGGGAAGCCGATCATTGTGCTGATCAACGGCGGTTCGGCTTCGGCTTCGGAAATCGTCGCCGGTGCCTTGCAGGATCTGCGCCGTGCCACCGTTCTCGGCACCCAGTCCTTCGGCAAGGGCTCCGTGCAGACCATCATCCCGCTTGGCGATGGCAACGGTGCGCTGCGTCTGACGACAGCACTTTATTACACGCCATCGGGCCGTTCGATCCAGGGCACCGGCATCACGCCTGACATCAAGGTCGACGAGCCGCTGCCCGACGATCTGAAGGGCAAGCTGGTGACCGAAGGCGAATCCAGCCTGCCGGGCCACATCAAGGGTCAAAGCGAAACCGACCAGGGTTCCGGCTCCGCCGCCTATGTGCCGCCGGATCCGAAGGACGATGTTCAGCTCAACTACGCGCTTGACCTATTGCGCGGCGCAAAGACGGACCCGTCCTTCCCGCCGAACCCGGAAAAGGCAGTTTCCGCGAAATAAGGAAACGGCGCCGGGCTGGAAACAGACCCGGCGCTTTCATATCCGGAGCGAGGTGATTTACCTCATCTCGCTCTAACTATTTGAATAAGTGCGATCTTATTCGAAATCCATTTTGGATCATGCTTGGGTTTTTTGAATACGGAGCATCCTCTCCGCTTTGATGGCTGCACATGAAAGCGGAATGCTCTGGGGGCGGACAGCTTCCCGCTTGGGGTGGATACGGACTTTGGGAACGGATTTGCATGCACCGCTGGGCCAGAACCGCGGCCCTGGCCGCAAACGGCGTCATCCGCCCTTCGGGCGCATCCTTGCCGGCTTCTGCCTGATCGCGATCGCCAGTTTTTCCCTCTATTCGGCGCTACTGCGCGATAACCTTCAGAAAACTCCACCTGTCGAGACAGCCGAGAAGACCACACCACCGCCGGCAGCGGTGGCCGAAAAGCCGGCCACCAACAATCAGACGGGCCTGACACAGGTCGACCCTCAGTCCGGGGCCGATACGCATCGCATCGTCACCAGCGATGGTTCTGTCGTGACGATGTTCAGTCCGAACTCGCGTGACGGCAACGGCCCAGTGCTGATAAACGCCAATCAGGTCGGTCAGGATCCGCGCATGGCGGCAACGCCGAACGACAGCCTGCTGGAGGACTCGCCCTTCGGCAAACTGCCGATCACGGCGCCGAGCGGGCTGAGACCGATGGACCAATATGCGAGGCCCTGGTCCGGCGCCCGCGGCACGCGCGTTGCCATCGTCGTCAGCGGCCTCGGCCTCAGCCAGACCGGTACGCAACGCGCCATCGAGAAGCTGCCCGAGGAGATCACGCTCGCCTTTGCCGCCACGGGCAATAGCCTGCAGCGCTGGATGCAGGAGGCGCGGCGCGGCGGCCATGAAATCCTGCTCCAGGTGCCTTTCGAACCGTTCGACTATCCCGGAAACAATCCCGGACCGGATACCCTGTTGACCTCGCAGCCCGCGGCCAAGAATATCGAAGACCTGCACAAGGCCATGGGCGAGATCACCAATTATACCGGCGTGATGAACTATCTCGGCGGAAGGTTTCTTTCGAATGCCGACGCTATGGAGCCTGTCATGCGCGATATTGGCAAGCGCGGCCTACTATTCCTTGATGACGGCTCCTCGGCGCAGTCCAAATCCGGCACCGTCGCCAAGGCGCTGGAGGTGCCGCATGCTTTTGCCGACGTGCAGCTCGACGGAGAATTGCAGCAGGATGCCATCCTGAAGAAACTTGATGAGCTGGAGCGCATCGCACGCCGCAACGGTTCGGCAATCGGCGTTGCGGCCGCTTTCGACGAGAGCGTCGATGCCATCAGTAAATGGAGCGAGGAAGCAGCCATGCGCGGTATCGAGATCGTTGCCGTCTCCGCTCTCGCCGACGACCCCAAACATCCCTGAGCCTTAGAGGATAACCATGAGCAAGAGCCATCAACCCGTCAGAGCTGAAGACCTGCCCTATCGTCCCTGCGTCGGCATCATGGTGCTCAATCGCGAGGGGTTGGTCTGGTCCGGTAGGCGCATTCCGATCGGTAATTCCGAATATGATGGCTCGCCGCAGCTCTGGCAGATGCCGCAAGGCGGCATCGATAAGGACGAGGACCCGCTGGAGGCGGCCTATCGCGAGCTCTACGAAGAGACCGGCATGAAGACCGTGACGCTCTTGGCCGAAGCGAAGGACTGGATTAATTACGATCTGCCGCCGCAATTGATCGGCATCGGCCTCAAGGGAAAATTCCGCGGCCAGACTCAGCGTTGGTTCGCCTTCCGCTTCGACGGCGACGAAAGCGAAATCGCCATCAACCCACCGCCAGGCGGCCACGAGCCGGAGTTCGACGCCTGGGAATGGAAGCCGATGGCAGAGCTGCCCGGCCTGATCGTCGCCTTCAAACGGTCGGTCTACGAACAAGTCATTGCCGAATTCCAGCATCTGGCCGGTCTGAGAGCTGAAGACTGATCGCAATCCGGCCGCCTTTCCGGCGGCCGGTACAAAAGCCCGAATTATTCGGCGGAATCAGCCGAATCGGCGTTGAGCTGGCCGTATTTGGTCTCGCCGATCTTTTCGAGCAGGCCGATCTGGGTTTCCAGGAAGTCGATATGGCCTTCCTCGTCCGCCAGCAACTCTTCGAACAGTTTCATCGAGACGTAGTCGCCGGCGTCATGACAGATGTCGCGCGACTTCTTGTAGGCCGTGCGGGCATCATATTCGCCGGCGAGATCGGCTTCCAACACTTCCTTGACATTCTGACCGATGCGCAGCGGCGCCAGCGTCTGCAGGTTTGGATGTCCCTCAAGAAAGATGATCCGAGCGACGAGACGATCGGCGTGATGCATCTCTTCAATGGATTCCGCACGTTCCTTCTTGGCAAGCTTGGTATAGCCCCAATCTTCCAGAAGCCGATAATGAACCCAATATTGATTGACTGCACCGAGTTCGAGAAACAGCGCCTCGTTAAGCCGCTCGATGACTTTTTTGTCGCCTTTCAATGTCCGCTCTCCTATTTTCTTCGTGGAATTTTTTCAAGCGTGACATGAAATCAAATATTTCCGCCTCCGTCGAGTGGCGGCGGGCATGATAGTCCTCGGTCGTCTGGATAATGATGTCGACAACATTCGGGAAACAGCCGCAGCAACGGCCGCGCTTCGACATGGCGTGATAGACCTTGGAGGGGACGATGAGCTGCCAACAATCCTGATCGAGGAGCTCGGTGATGACCTCCCGGATTTCTTTGTCGGTGATGTAATTACAACTGCAAACCAGCATTCTTCGCTCAGCCCGTCAAACATGACATCTGCTGTCTTGTTATCTGCGAAAGAAGACGGTCTTTGTCAAGAAAGAATCGATTCATTTTTTATTGAGCCAAGCCGAACGGGTCACTTCAGTGTGAGGTGCGGCCCCTGCGTATCAATGGAAGTTACGGCCTCGCGGCATGACGCTTGCTGTCCCAGCGATATCGCTGCGGCCATCTGCCGCTATCTCGGCGGCCTGCTCCCGCGCCGACCGGCTTGCCTCGTCGAGCCGCTTCTTTTGCCGATGATCCATGGTCGGACGCAAGGCCTCATCTGCCCGGTCACTGACGCCGAAACGCCTGGTTTCGCGTTGCAGGATACCCAGCGCCGGGGTCATGTCCTCGATATAATCGACCACCACATGGATGACGCCGCTTTCGCTCTGCAGACGGCCACGAATCTTGACCAGCCGGGCGCTCATGACGATGGCGCGGTATTTCTCAAACATTTTCGGCCAGACGATCGCATTGGCAACGCCAGTCTCGTCTTCCAGCGTCATGAAGATCACCCCATTCGCCGATCCCGGCCGCTGGCGCACCAGCACCAGCCCGGCGACCGTCACCATCCGTCCATCAGGAACACTGGGCAAATCCCGGTTCTGCATGATGCCGATATTGGAGAGATCCGCACGCAGGAAGGAAAGCGGATGCGCCTTCAGCGACAGCGAGAGATAGCGATAATCCTCGATCACCTGCTCGCCGGGCAGCATTTCCGGCAGGGAGACCGCAGGCTCCACCTGCAGGTCGGCACGGTCGGCAAGATCGAAGAGGGGAAGCTTCTCGGTCGCACTTTTCGCATCCAGCGCCCTGACAGCCCATAGAGCCTCGCGACGGCCAAGCCCGATCGAACGGAAAGCATCGGCATCGGCCAGGCGCTCGATATCGGACTTGGCAAGGCCGGAGCGCAACCAGAGATCGCGCACGGAGGTGTAGCCGGAACCGCGATTGGCTACCAGCTTCTCTGTCATGTCGTCTTCCGACAGCCCTTTGACCTGCAGGAAGCCGAGACGGACCGCCCGTCTCGTCCTGATCACTTCCCGCATCGACGCATGGCGCGGCTCAATCGCATCCCTGTCGAAGGGCGCCTCTTCCAAAAGCGATTCCCATTCCGATCTATTGATATCCACCGGCCGCATCTCGACGCCATGCTCGCGCGCATCACGCACGAGCTGCGCCGGCGCATAAAAACCCATTGGCTGCGAATTCAGCAGCGCCGCGCAGAAGACATCGGGATAATAAGCCTTCATCCAGGCGGAAGCGTAGACGAGGAGAGCGAAGGAGGCCGCGTGGCTTTCCGGAAAACCATATTCGCCGAAACCCTTGATCTGCTCGAAGCAGTTTTTGGCGAATTCTCGCTTATACCCCCTCGCGACCATGCCTTCGACCATCTTCTCCTCGAACTTATGGATCGTTCCAGTCCGCTTGAAAGTCGCCATCGCCCGACGCAACTTGTCGGCCTCAGCGGGCGTAAACCCGGCAGCCGTGATTGCGATCTGCATGGCTTGTTCCTGGAATAGGGGAACACCCAGCGTTCGTTCCAGAACCAACTCCAGTTCCTTGCTCGGATAGTCGAGAGGTTTCCCCGCGCGATCAGCCTCCCGCCGCTTGAGATAGGGATGCACCATGTTGCCTTGGATCGGTCCCGGCCGAACGATCGCCACCTCGATGACCAGATCGTAGAATTTGCGTGGCTTGAGGCGCGGCAGCATGCTCATCTGCGCCCGGCTTTCGATCTGGAAGACGCCGATCGTGTCGGCACGGCAGATCATGTCATAGACCGGCACGCCATCGGGGTGATTGGCGTTGCCGAGATCGGCCAGCTCCTTCTTCACATCATAGTGCAGCAGAAGCAGCTCGAAAGCCTTGGCGAGGCAGGTCAGCATGCCCAAGGCCAGAACATCGATCTTCAGAATATTGAGACTATCGAGATCGTCCTTGTTCCACTCGATCATGTAGCGATCGTCCATCGCCGTATGCATGATCGGCACGACCTCATCCAGCCTGTCCCTGGTAATGACGAAGCCGCCGACATGCTGGGTGAGGTGACGCGGAAAACCCATCAGCGTCGTGGCATAGGAGAGAACGCGCTGCGTCGTCCGATCCCTGAGATCGAGGCCGGCAACCTTCGCCTCGCGTTCGGACAATTCTTCCGTCGACCAGCCCCAGACACCGCTCGCCAGGGCCGACTGCACATCTTCGGACAGACCGAAGGCCTTGGCCACCTCACGGCCGGCCGAACGCGCTCGATAGCTGGTGACTGCCGCCGTCAGTCCGGCATGCTCTTTGTTGTAATGCCTGTAGATATACTGAATGACCTCCTCGCGCTTCTCATGCTCGAAATCGACGTCGATATCCGGCGGCTCTTCCCGCTCCGTCGAGATGAAGCGCTCGAACAAAAGCGTCGTGATTTCCGGATTGACCTCGGTAATTCGAAGACAATAGCAGACCGTGGAATTGGCGGCGGAACCGCGGCCCTGGCACAGGATATTCTCATTGCGGGCATATTCCATGATGCGGTGCACCGTCAGGAAATAAGGCTCGTACTGCCTCTGCTTGATCAGATCGAGTTCATAGTCGATCTGCTTGGCGACCTTCGGTGGAATACCATGAGGATAACGCCATTTGGCACCCGCCCGTGTCAGCCGCTCCAGCGTTTCCGAGACAGTCTCACCCGAAACGCTCTCATCAGGATAATTATGCTTCAGCTCATCCAGCGAAAAAGACAGCCGGCTAAAAAACTTCTGCGTATTGGCGATAGCTTTCGGATAGTTTTTGAAAAGCCGCGCCATCTCGGCCCCACCCTTCAGATAGCGTTCGGCATTGGCCGCCAGCTTGAAACCGGCCTCGGCGATCGGCACATGCTCGCGGATCGAAACGACGATGTCGGCAAGCGGCTTGCGTTCGGTTGCGTGATAGAGTGGCTGGTTGCTGGCGATCAGCCGCACCCCATTGCGCAATGCCAGGATGGAGAGAGTGGCAAAGACCAGCCGATCCTGTCCGTCATAAGCAGGCGACAAGACCATATGAAGCTTCCTGCCGAAGCGCATCCATAGCCGCGCCAGGCACTGCTCCAACTTTGCCTGCCCTTCCGGTGTCCCCACGCTCTCAGCATCGGGAACGAGCGCCAGCATCATCTCGTCGCCCCATTCCATCAGGTCGGCTTCGAGGAGTTCGCAGGAACCCTTTTCGGCTCTGAGATTGCCGGCGCTTAGCAACCGGCAGAGATGGGCCCAGCCCTGGCGGTTCTGCGGAAAGGCAAGAATATCGGGCGTCTCGTCCGAGAAGACCAGGCGGGCGCCGGGCTGGAAGCGATAGCCATACTGCTTGGCAATGACATGCGCCCTGACTACGCCCGCGACGCTGTTTCGGTCAGCAATGCCGAGGCCACTAAGGCCGGCGATCTTGGCGGCCAGCACCATTTCCTCCGGATGCGAAGCACCCTCGAGAAAGGAAAAATTCGACCGTGCTCCGATCTCAAAAAAAGGAGGATTCCCGGAAAAGGAGGGATGGGTGTTCATGCGAAGACCCCGTGCATGTACCAGCTGGGGGCGGCATCCTGGCCATAGAGACCCTTGCGAAACAGCCAGAAACGATGACCGGCCTCATCTTCAATGCGGAAATAGTCGCGGGCCGGTGTTTCCTCCTCGTCGATCCACCATTCCGCCGCAAGCCGCTCCGGCCCTTCGGCCCGTAGGACCCGGTGCATCATCCGCCGCCAACGGAATTGCCGGGGCGGACCATCAGGCACTTCGGTGGCAAAGGTTTCGATCGGCTCGGGCATGCGAAATAGCCGTAACGGCCGTTCGCCGCGGGAAAAGCCATGACCGGCATACTCGCTCCCTGTCCGTCTATGGGCGGCAAGGATTTCCACGGCAGGCATCGACCGAACGGCTCTTTCGGGAATATGGCTTTCCCGCAGTTCGAAGCCCTGCAGGCAGTCCGGCCCCAGTCGCGCCGCGACCCGGTCGGCAAAGGCGGCAAGCGAAGTGCCTTGCTGATCCTCCTCGACGAAATCGCCCTGCGCCGCATCGAAAGGCGCATGTTGCAGGACATTGAGGCGGACGATCTCGAAGCCATATCCCGCATCGAGATCATCATGAACAGCAGTAAAGCGCTCCGTAAACAGACCGGCGATCCGTCTTGGCTCCCGCAGCGGCTGCGACGCTCCGGCGGCGATGCGGAACACCGCGCCGTCGACCCGGAACAGCAAAAGCTCGAACGAACGGCCACCGACGCCCCGACCTTCCAGTCCCGGCTTCAGGGTTTCGGCAAGCTGGTGGGCCAGTTGCAGGATATCAGCCTCCGCCTGCACCGGTTCGGCAAGCCGCCGCTCGACCGACAACTGCGCGACCGGCCGACGCGGCGAGATCGGCTCCTCGTTCAGACCGACGGCCTGATCGAGCCGCAAAAGAAGCTGCGCACCGAAACGGCGGGTCAGCGGCGCTCGCGGCGCGGCCAGGAGATCGCCCACCCGCTTCAATCCCAGCTTCTGCAATGCGGCGACGGTTTCCTCGCCAAGCCTGAGCGAGGCGACCGGCAGCGGCGCCAGCGCCTCTTCCATGGCCTCCGGAGGAATGACGCGGCTGTCGTCAAAGCGGGCAACCGCCCAGGATAGACCCGGCGCGGAGGAGATGGCGCCGCGGACATCGAGCCCAAGACGGGAAATCCGGATGAGGATATCCTCGAGCAGCGCCTCTTCGCCGCCGAAGAGATGGGCGCAGCCGGTAATATCGAGGAAGAGCCCGTCCTTGCCGTCGATCGCCACCAGCGGCGTATAACGATCGCACCAATCGGCAATCGCCTCCAGTAGCTTGCGGTCCGCGCCGGGATTCTCCTCGACGACGTCAAGGGCGGGACAGATCGCCTTCGCCTCGGCAACGCCCTGGCTGAGCTTCAGGCCGATCGTCTCGGCCCTTTCGTTGAGCGCGGTAAGCCGCATGGCATTGTTCAGCTTGCCGGCACAGGCGAGCGGCGGCGCTTCAAGCCGGCCTGCCGAACGCCAGGACAGACCCCATCGTTTGCGGGCGATCCGGTCGGTCGGCAGATGCGGAAAGGTCAGCGCCAGAATGCGCTGCGTATTCGCCGGGAAAGGCAGGGCGCTGAGCGTCGAGGACAGGGGCAAACTGGCGGTCATGGGCATTCCACTCCAGGGTTATGGAAAAGGGCGCCGGGTTGCGGCTTTTTTCCAGGGTGAGACGAAAGGCCGGATGACCGATGCTGCCGCCAAGCATCGATCCGTCCGGGAGAGGCCGCGCCAGAGCCGGCGCGGGTTCGACGAGCAGACGGAAGAGGGCGCTGCTCGCCTCCTCCTCGCCCGCTTGACGCAACAAAAATAAGGGCCGTCCCGCCGCCTTGGCCCTCAGGGCCAATCGCCGGCTCTCGGTCAGCCCGAAGCGGGCCGGATTGCCGCGCACCTCCAGGATGACGACCGCAAAGGCCGCGCTGACGAGCGCCGTCTCCGCCAGCCAAAGCGCCTCTTCCAGCTTGCGCGGCGATGCCTGCAGAAAGCCGGCCGGCTCCAATCCGAAATCCCGAAGCCCGATCGCATAGGGCAGGCCCGCCTCCATCGTCGCGACCGTATCGCCGATCCACAGAACCGGCGACACGGTCGCGGTTTTGCCGGCGGCTTGCGCTCCCAGCCGCGCAGCGAAAACTCTAAGCCGCGCAGCGAGAGCGAGAGTGAAACCGCTGGCCGCTCCGGCATCACGCAAGGCCAGCGACCGGATCTCCGTCAGCGCATCGAGCGGCACGCCGCCTTGCATCGCTTCGTCGAGACCGGCAACCCCAATTGCAAGTGGCTGGACAGCATCGGCCGGACCGGCCTGCGGCTCCGCCGCCCGCACCTCATGCGCCACCGCTGCCAGCGCCGGTATCGGCCTGCCTTCCAGTCGGGCGATGGTTTCACGCAGGGCAAAAAGCGTCTCCCGCGCCACGGCGGCCTCAGCCATGACGTTAGCTCCAGATCAATTATGTTCCTGTTATGTTCTTATGGATTCCAGAGGTCGAAAGAAGAGTCAACACCATTTTATGAGAAAATATTCCTCTGTCTGATTCCACTCTCGAAAAACCGAAACAAAGGCTCTATATGACCAGCTAAGGAAGGAAGCATTCATGGCCCGCATTGACCAGAGCGAGGATTGGCGGGACCGCCACGCACCCTCAATCAGCACATTTGAATCGCTGGCGCAGGAGGCTTACAGCCACCTGCCAGACGAATTTCGCTCGCTCACCGGCAATCTCATCATCTTGATCGAAGATTTTCCCGACGACGACGTGTTCGAGGACATGGCGCTGGAAACGCCATTCGACCTGCTCGGCCTGTTCGAAGGCCGCGGCATATCGGAGCGTTTCACCGCCCAAACCGGGGAAATGCCGAACAAGATCCGGCTCTATCGCCGGCCGATTATCGATTATTGGGCGGAAAACGAGGAAACCCTCGGCGACATCATCACCCATGTCCTGATCCACGAGATCGGCCACCATTTCGGCCTGAGCGACGAAGACATGGAGCGCATCGAGGAAAGCGCGGAAGAGGCGACGGATCGCTGATTAGGCGATCCTGTTACGCTTACTGCTCGGAAAGCTTCATTTCCGGATCGTAATCCTTGCCTGCGACCTCTTTGACGACGGCCTGGCCGCACTGCATCAGGCCGGTTGCGGCATTGAAGGCATAGGTCGGCGAGCCGGAGAGTTCCCAGCCCTTGTTGAGGGCAGCGGTCACCTTGTGGCAGAAGGAGGAATCATCCGGTCCGCTGAGGAAGCGATAAAGTTTCATCAAATCGTCTTTCGTAACGTATCAGCCTTCATCCTGAGGTGCTGCCGCAGGCAGCCTCAAAGGGCGTTCTGAAATCAGGCGAGCTTTATGGACCAGTCTTTCCGCCTGGACAAGATGCAGCCGCTCGACCATGCGCCCGCCCAAATTCACGACATTGAGACCAGCCGCCGCCGGATCGGCGAAAGCGGCGATGATGGCTTGCGCCTCGGCAAGAGCGGCCTCGTCCGGTCCGAAATGCCGGTTGGCGGTGTCGATCTGGTTCGGATGGATCAGCATCTTGCCGGCAAAGCCCATGGCGCGGCCCTCGGCACATTCGGCGTCCAGCGCCTGCATATCTTTGAAATCGTTGAAAACACTGTCGATAGCGTCGAGCCCATAGGGGCTGACGGCCAGCACCACCTGCATCAGCCAGGGCACGAGGTAGGCGCGGCCCGGTTGCGGCAACACGCCGGTCTCCTTGCGCAAATCGTTGAGGCCGACGACGAAACAATCGAGCCGGCTTCCCGGCGTACGGCCGGCCTCGGCTATTGCGGCAGCGTTCAAAATGCCGCGCGGCGTCTCGATCATCGCCCAGATGCGCAGGCTTTCCGGCGCATCTGCCTCGGCAAGCCTGTCGCTGACAACAGTCACATCCTGCGGCTCGTCGATCTTGGGCAGAAGAACCGCATCCGGCTCGAGCGCCAAGACCAGTTCCAGATCATCGGCACCGAAACCGGATGACAAGCTATTGATGCGGATGATCCGCTCTTTGCCAGCCTCTTCTTTGTCGGCAGGCGGCGGATCGGTGAAAAAAGTCCGCAAATTCTCCCGCGCTTCCGCCTTCTTCTCCGGCGCCACGGAATCCTCGAGATCGAAGATGACAGCATCGCAATCAAGGCTGGCTATCTTCCCAAGAGCGCGCCGATTGATCGCGGGGACACTCAGCACCGAACGGCGCAGGCGGATGGAACGGGGAGGGGCGGAGCGGCTCATGATTCAGTTTTGCCGCGCTTTCAGTCATCAGGCAAGATAACAATGGGCAAGACAACAAAAAGCCATGCTCCTCTTGCAGAGGGAAGAAGAGAGGACCACATTGCCATGAGTAGAGAGGTCTCGACCATGCAGAATATCCGTTCCTTGTTTATCGCGCTTGCCGGCATCACCGTGTTTGCAGCCCTGGCGCTGTTTACCGTTTCGCTCACACTCGCCGTCGGCGGCATTCTCACCGTGCTTATGGTGGGCCGCGCGATTTCGTTGCGGATGAAGCCCGCTCCGGTACGTGCCAAGGCGAACGGTCAGCGCGAAATGCGCGTCTGGAACGACGGTCGCGGCACGATCATCGACCTCTGAGGCCGAAAACAGGGCAGGGCAGCCGTTGCCGGCTGCCGAATGCATTCGCCTAATTTCAGGCATGTTGCTGAAGGGCAGATTGCGACCAAAGCGCCGCACCGTAGAGCATTTCCAAGATTCTTCTTCATTTCGGGCGGGATTTGCTCTATTGGCAGGATAATTCGTGCTTAGGCGAAAATGAAGGCAGGACCCCATGGACAAGTTCGTGAAGTTGACCGGTGTCGCAGCACCGCTCCCGGTCGTCAATGTCGACACCGACATGATCATCCCGAAGGATTATTTGAAGACCATCAAGCGCACCGGTCTCGGTACGGGGTTGTTCGCTGAAGCCCGCTACAATGAAGATGGCTCGCCGAACCCGGATTTCGTGCTGAACAAGCCGGCCTATCAGAACGCCAAGATCCTCGTCGCCGGCGACAATTTCGGCTGCGGCTCCTCGCGCGAACATGCTCCCTGGGCACTGCTCGATTTCGGTATCCGCTGCGTCATTTCCACCAGCTTCGCCGACATCTTCTACAACAACTGCTTCAAGAACGGCATCCTGCCGATCAAAGTCAGCCAGGAAGACCTCGACAAGCTGATGGACGACGCCTCGCGCGGCTCCAACGCCATTCTGACGGTCGATCTGGAAAACCTTGAGATCACCGGCCCGGACGGCGGCTTGCTCAAGTTCGAACTAGACGAATTCAAGCGCCATTGCCTGCTGAACGGCCTCGACGATATCGGCCTGACGCTGGAAAAGGCCAAGGCCATCGACAGCTTCGAGAAGTCGAACGCCAGCGCTCGCCCCTGGGCAGCTTGATCGATTTCATCATCACATTTGCGTGTCGAAGCCGGGCTGAAAAGCCCGGCTTTTTCTTTTCGTGCCCGTGGAAAGGCCATGACATTTTGCCGGCTGTAATATCTCCGACAAGAAGCGGGTCCATATAGCCTCTGCGGAGCCCTTCAGGCCGCTCCCGCCCCCCTCGATTTTCCTCCTCCTCCCAATCGGAGCATTTCATGACCTCCCTTCCTATTGTCGGCGCCGCCATGACGCTGAACGACGTCGAAATCCATCGCAACTGGCTGCTGGAAAAGCCGCGCGACCTGGAATTGCAGAGCTTCGTCGAAGCCGAAATTCTGAACGGCGACTGGGCGCCGCTCGCCGAGCGCACCAAGAAGCTGCTCGACGGTCATCAGGGCCGCCTCGGCATTCATGGCCCGTTCTGGGGCTTCATCATCGCGTCGCAGGATCCGGATATCCGCGCCGTCGTCTCCAAGCGCATCCTGCAGGCCCTCGACGTCTGCGCCACGATCGGCGCCACGCAGATGGTCATCCATAGCCCCTACACGTCCTGGTCCTACAACAACCTCGACAACAACAAGGGCGAACGCGAAAAGATCATCGAATATACGCACCTGACGCTGAAGGACGCGGTCAAGCGCGCCGAAGACATCGGACTGACCATGGTCATCGAAAATATCGAGGACAAGGATCCCCATATCCGCGTCGGGCTTGCCGACAGCTTCAATTCGCCCGCTGTTGCCGTTTCGATCGACACCGGCCATGCCCAGTACGCACACGGCTACACCGGCGCACCGCCGGTCGACTACTACGTCCACGCAGCCGGCAACCGCCTGCAGCACATTCATCTGCAGGATGCCGACGGTTACGCCGACCGCCATTGGAGCCTCGGCGAAGGTAACATCCACTGGCGCGCCGTCTTCGCCGCTCTTGCCAAGCTCGAGAGCAACCCACGCCTGATCATCGAGATCAAGGACAAGTCGAAGATCCCGGCATCGGCCGCCTATCTGGCCTCGCTTGGATTGGCTGAGTAATCAGCCTTCTAAACTCCGGCCGGTATTTCCTGAAATCGCCGGCCGGAAACATCAAAAATGCGGCATTTTCCCTGCTGAAACCGTACCGCTTCGTACCCTTCTTCGCTTGAAAAGCCGCACCTGCGGGTCTAAGAACCCGCAACTTGTTTCTTTTGCGGAGGCTTTTCCCATGACAGTGCGCAATCTCTTCCTCCTGCCGGGTGACGGCATCGGCCCCGAAGCTATGGGCGAAGTCCGCAAGATCATCGCCTACATGAACGAGGCGAAGAATGCCGGTTTCGTCATCGATGAAGGTCTCGTCGGCGGCAGCGCCTACGATGCACATGGTTCGGCCATTTCCGAGGAAGATATGGGCAAGGCACTGGCGGCCGACGCCGTTCTCTTCGGCGCCGTCGGCGGCCCGAAGTGGGACAGCGTACCTTATGAAGTGCGCCCCGAAGCCGGCCTGCTGCGCCTGCGCAAGGACCTGCAGCTTTTCGCCAACCTGCGCCCGGCCATCTGCTATCCCGCGCTGGCATCGGCTTCCTCGCTGAAGCCGGAGCTGGTCGACGGCCTCGATATCCTCATCATCCGTGAGCTCACCGGCGGCGTCTATTTCGGCGAGCCGAAAGAAATCATCGACCTCGGCAACGGCCAGAAGCGCGGCATCGACACCCAGGTTTACGATACCTACGAAATCGAGCGCATTGCCGGCGTCGCCTTTGAACTGGCGCGCACCCGCAACAATCGCGTCTGCTCGATGGAAAAGCGCAACGTCATGAAATCCGGCGTGCTTTGGAACCAGGTGGTCACCGCGACGCACAAGGAAAAATACGCCGACGTCCAGCTCGAGCACATGCTTGCTGACGCCGGCGGCATGCAGCTCGTTCGTCAGCCGAAGCAGTTCGACGTCATCGTCACCGACAATCTATTCGGCGACATGCTTTCGGACGTCGCGGCCATGCTGACCGGTTCGCTCGGGATGCTGCCGTCCGCCTCGCTCGGCGCCCCGGATGCCAAGACCGGCAAGCGCAAGGCGCTCTACGAACCGGTGCACGGTTCGGCCCCCGATATCGCTGGCAAGGGCATCGCCAACCCGATCGCCATGATCGCCTCCTTCGCCATGTGCCTGCGCTACTCCTTCGGTCTCGTCACTGAGGCCGACGCGCTGGAAAAGGCGATCGCCAACGTGCTCGACAGCGGCATCCGCACCGGCGACATCATGTCCGCCGGCAGCCGTCAGGTCGGTACCACTGAAATGGGCGACGCCATCCTCGCCGAATTCAAGGCCCTGTCGGCATAATCGCCGACTAGCGCATCTTATCCGTTTTCTGGTAGCTCCACCTGAAAGCGGGATGCTCTAGTATTTCACGTGAAACATTCAAAGCCCTCGCTCTCTGCTTGCAAAGCGAGGGCTTTTTGTTGAACTCGACGCGACAGGCACTTATTTCCGTTGGATGAATACGGAAACGACACCGCCGCCGGGCATGATCCAGAAACAATCAAAGCCTTGGCAAAGGCTGGCGCGGCGCTATGACATCAGCCGCAACCGCCACGGCCGCCTTCCTTGGCTCGGCTATACGCTGACGGCTATCAACATCGTCATTCTCGCCTTCTTCGTCTTCGACACACCGCTTGGGCAGACTGCGAAGAACCTCTCGCCGGAACTGATCGCGGTCGCAAGTGCCGTTACCGATATCGGTAGGCTGGCCTGGATTCTCACAGCGATCGTCGTGGTGCTTGCCGTGGGCCTTTTCGTCATACGCCGCTCGCGGACACATGGCCGTTACCGGACGGCCCATCTCATCCGGATGGTTGCCTATGTCGGTCTGTCCGTTCTTTCTGCCAGCATCGTCGTGAACATTCTGAAATACGCAATCGGACGGGCGCGGCCCCTGCTTTATGACCAGTACGGAATTTTTGGCTTCGAGCCGTTTCACGGCGACTTCCTGTTTCAGAGCTTTCCCTCGGCGCATTCGGCGAATGTTGGCGCGCTCTTTGCCGCCCTGGCCCTGCTTTTCCCGCGATTTCGGCTGCTATTCGTCGGCATCGGCCTCTGGCTCGGCGCTTCGCGCATCATCATCGGCGTCCATTATCCAAGCGATGTCGCCGCGGGTCTGGCGCTCGGCGCCTGGATCGCTTTCGCCGTCGCGATCCTCTTTTCCCGTTTCGGCCTGGTCTTCTCCAAAGGACAAGATAATTGGCCGCTGCCGCGGCTGAACCATGGGCTTCGCTGACCTGTCAATCGTCTCAAATCCGTAAAAAAACTGTAGCAGGACCCTGCTACGCGTGATCGTCGACTTGGTGGAATTGGCGGCAACAGGCGGTGGATATGCAGGCGATCTTGACGTCTCTCGACAGGCGGTGGCGACGGAACAAGAGCGGCTTTGCACCTTCGCATTGGAAGGTCTGCCTGTTCCTGACCGCCAATATCGTATTGCTCGCGGCCCTGCTGTTCGATTGGCCGGTCGGCGCAAATATCAAGAATATAGCTCCACCCATTCATTTCTTCGGCAAACTGCTCACCAATTTCGGCGAATCCGGCTGGATCATCTTGCTCAGCGCCTTTCTGTTCTTCGAAGGCTGGGCCGGTAGCCGACTGTTGCAATCGCCACGCTGTCGCTGCCAGGCCCTGCGAATCTGTCAGATCGGCGGCTATCTGCTGACGACCATTGCGCTTTCGGGTATCGTTGCCAATCTCCTGAAGCGGGCCATCGGCCGTGCACGCCCCACGCATTTTGCGGATTGGGGTCCTTTCGGCTTCTCGCCCTTTAATGGCCATGCCGGCTTCGAAAGCTTCCCGTCCGGCCATGCGACCACTATTGGCGCCTTCTTCGTGGCGCTCGCCTTCCTCTTCCCACGCTATCGCTACATCTTCGCCGCCTGTGCCCTCTGGCTAGCCACGACACGCGTGATGATCGGCGCGCACTATCCAAGCGATGTCATCGCCGGCCTCGCGCTCGGCGGCTGGTTTTCCTTCATGGTGGCGATTGTCTATTCCCGCTACGGCCTGCTCTTCCGCATCGGCGAGATCGGCTGGCCGGTGCCGAGATTGCCGCTGCTGAGAAAGTAATCGTTCCCTTCTCCGTGGAGAGAAGCATCCGAAGGGCGAATGAACGGACAAACTTCGGTTCATCTTGAGAGCCGTTTGTTCCGACAACGCCGCCCTCCCCACGAAGCGTCTTCCGACGAGGGCCAGATAAAGTTCTCGAAATCGACCATGCCGCCATCAACCATACCCCGAATGGTTGCCAATTTTTTGCTACGTTCATATATCTGGGGCAGTGAGTTCACGGGAAACCATCCCGTTGGTGATATGACGATGACGGATGCCGGGCCGATACGATTGAGCGAGAGACAACTGGGATTGATTTCCCGGGCGCTCGCCGAGCCGCGCCGGGTGCAGATGCTGAAGGAAATCGGCAGTCATTCCGAGCCGATGCCTTGCAGCGTGCTGACGCAATGCCATACCGTTAGCGCCGCAACGATCTCCCACCACCTGAAAGAGCTTGAAAACGCCGGTCTCATCGAGATCGTGCGGGAAGGCAAATTCGCGAATCTGGTGTTACGTCGCGACGTGCTTTCCGCCTATATGGCAGAACTCTCCCACATCTGACAATTTCCCACCCAGACGATTCTTTGTGCGCCGCACGCGCTCGCCCTTGTATCAGTTAGATGATTATCTAAATATCGAAGTGACGTGACGCGATCCACACTTTCACGGCCGCGGTCACGCCAACAATTCGATAGATATAAAATTATCTAACAAACATCTCGATAGGAGATATCATGAGCAAACTGGCAGGTAAGGTCGCGATCGTGACCGGAGCATCGAAGGGCATCGGCGCGGGCATCGCCAAGGCACTGGGCGAGGCGGGTGCAGCCGTTGTGGTCAATTATGCGTCGAGCCGCGAAGGCGCCGACAAGGTCGTGGCCGAAATCACCGCCAAGGGCGGCAAGGCGATCGCGGCCCATGGCGACGTTTCGAAATCCGCCGACGTGAAACGGCTTTTCGCTGAAACCAAGGAAGCCTTCGGCGGCGTCGACATCCTCGTCAACAATGCCGGCGTCTATCAATTCCAGCCGCTGGAAGAGATCACCGAAGAGGAATTCCACCGCGAATTCAACATCAACGTCCTCGGCACGCTGCTGACGATCCAGGAAGCCGTGAAGCATTTCGGCCCTGAAGGCGGCAATGTCATCAACATCGCCTCGACCGCCGTCACCATGAACCTGCCGACGGCCACAGTCTATACGGCGACCAAGGCGGCCGTGACCTCGATCACCCAGATCCTTGCCAAGGAGCTCGGTCCGCGCAACATCCGCGTCAACACCATCTCGCCGGGTGGCGTAGAGACTGAAGGCGTCATCGCGGCAGGCATCATCGGCAGCGATTTCGAAAAGCAGATGGTTTCGCAGACGCCGCTTGGCCGCCTGGGACAGCCAACAGACATCGCGCCGATCGCAGTTTTCCTCGCTTCCAAGGATTCCGGCTGGCTGACGGGCGAAACCCTTTATGCCGGCGGCGGTCTGAAGTAACGGCCTCTGTCCGAGCCGCTTCCCTCCTGACGAGGGGAGCGGCATTGTTCATCATCTCACAGCTCCAGCCCAATTGATCGCATCCGGCGACAATTGCCAAACCGTCTCCGTCTTCATACTATCATTTCGTTCGGGTTTTTCCGCAGATCCTCGCAGCCGTTTTTGCTGCGAAACGACCATCTTGACCGCGAAAACTTTCAAGACAGATCCTGTCTGCAATGCGATCCCACGCGAGAGCGCACGCCATCAATTCCTGCGAAAACCTCTGAGAGATCGCTGTTGCGAACAACAAAACGGAGCACGCCATCATGAATACCGCCAATACCAAATCGAAACTGGGCACCCGCACCAACCTCAGCCAAGAGGCGACACGCGATATTTCCGCAGCGCTGAATGCGTTGCTGGCGGATGTCTTTGCCCTTTATCTCAAGACCAAGAATTTCCATTGGCATATGAGCGGGCCGCATTTTCGCGACTACCACTTGTTGTTGGACGAGCAAGGCGAGCAGATCTTCGCCATGACCGACCCGATTGCCGAACGCGCCAGAAAGATCGGCGGCACCACGCTGCGTTCGATCGGCCATATCGCCAAGCTGCAGCGCATTCCCGACAATGACGCCGAATATGTCGACGCTCAGGACATGCTCGCCGAACTGGCCGACGACAACCTCAAGCTTGCTGCCGAAATTCGCGCCACCCACGACGTCTGCGATGAATATGGCGATATCGCCACCGCCAGCCTTCTCGAAAACTGGCTGGACGAAACGGAACGCCGCACCTGGTTCCTGTTCGAATCCACCCGCAACACCAATCGTTAAAAGTTCGCCCTGATTTCTGCGTTCCCGCGGAAGTGGGAACGCAAAATCCTTGACTCCTGTGGAAAACCTCTTAGAACCGGCGACGGAAAAGGAAGACCTCCATGGTTCGCTTCGAACAGATCGATAGCTTCAGTCACCTGGCAGTATTTGCCGGGCAGGAGTTCCGTTTTCCGGTTTCTTCCAAAACTAAGGCCAAAACGACGACGAAAACCGTCTGACGTCTCTGGCCTGCCGCTCTCTCCCCGGCCCGGTCGGGGACAGGAACCGGTCGTCATGGCCGTAGTTCCCCCCTCGCCCAAGAGGAGAGAAGAGAAAGAGAGCTTGAGAAATGGGTTTCAAAGTTGCAGTTGCGGGCGCGACCGGAAATGTCGGCCGCGAAATGCTCAACATTCTATCCGAACGCGGTTTTCCCGCTGACGAAGTCGTGGCGCTGGCATCGGCCCGCTCGCAGGGCACCGAAGTTTCCTTCGGCGACCGGACACTGAAGGTTTCGAACCTGGAGAACTACGATTTCTCCGACACCGATATCTGCCTGATGTCGGCCGGCGGCGATGTCTCCAAGAAGTTCTCGCCGAAGATCGGCGCCCAGGGCTGCGTGGTCATCGACAACTCCTCGGCCTGGCGCTACGACGCGGACGTGCCGCTGATCGTGCCGGAAGTCAATCCGGACGCCATCACCCAGTTCACCAAGCGCAACATCATCGCCAACCCGAATTGCTCGACCGCACAGCTTGTGGTCGCCCTGAAGCCGCTGCATGACTTCGCAAAGATCAAGCGCGTCGTCGTCTCCACTTACCAATCCGTCTCCGGCGCAGGCAAGGACGGCATGGACGAGCTCTTCAACCAGACCCGCGCCGTCTTCGTCGCCGATCCGATCGAGAACAAGAAGTTCCCCAAGCGTATCGCCTTCAACGTCATCCCGCAGATCGATGTGTTCATGGAAGACGGCTACACCAAGGAAGAATGGAAGGTGCTGGCCGAAACCAAGAAGATGCTCGACCCGAAGATCAAGGTCACCTGCACCGCCGTGCGCGTGCCGGTTTTCATCGGCCATTCGGAATCGGTCAACATCGAGTTCGAAAACGAGATCACTGCCGACCAGGCCCGCGATATCCTTCGCGAAGCCCCGGGCTGCCTTGTCATCGACAAGCGCGAGCCGGGCGGCTACATCACGCCTTATGAATCCGCCGGCGAGGACGCCACCTACATCTCGCGCATCCGCGAGGACGCGACGGTCGAAAACGGTCTCAACATCTGGGTCGTTTCCGACAATCTGCGCAAGGGCGCGGCACTGAACGCCATCCAGATCGCCGAACTCCTGATCAACCGCGGCCTGATCAAGCCGCGCAAGCAGGCGGCATAAACGGTTTATAAACCAATTTACGGTTTTTAAATCTTTGCTGGCTAAGCGGGATCCAAAGAAAAGCCTCGCCATTTCGGATCGAAAGGCGGGGCTTTTGCAAAGCTGCCGTTAAGTACAATGTTTCACGTGAAGCGAAAATACTGATCGCTAAAACGTGATAATGACAGAATCGCCGGATACTGGCATGGTCCGGTGACAGTAAGACCGTGCATAGGCCCGAAGAACGGAAGGCTTATGTGCCATCAAAAACGGTTACCGCGTCTCGCGCGGTAAGAATTCGGGGACTCTGAATGCGCATTACAAAGTCTGGAATGGCAGCTCTCGCGGCAAGCGGGTTGCTGTTGGTGACGCCGCTTGCGGCGAATGCGGCATCTTGCGGCAACTCGTCTGCCGGTTTTGAGAATTGGGTGCAGGAATTCAAGCAGGAAGCGCAGGCTCAGGGCGTGAGCGCCTCTGTCCTCGACCGAGCCTTTGCCAACGTGCACTACAATCAACCGACCATCCGCGCCGATCGCGGCCAGAAGAGCTTCAAGCTCTCTTTCGACGACTTCATGCGGAAGCGCGGCGGGCAGGCGATCATCAGCCGCGGCAAGAGCGTAAAACAGGCCAATGCCGCGTTGTTCGCTAGGATCGAAAAGCGTTATGGTGTGCCCGCCGGCCCGATTATCGCCATCTGGGGCATGGAAACCGGTTTTGGCGGCTTCATGGGCGATCAGCATACGCTTTCGGCCGTGTCGACGCTCGCCTATGACTGCCGCCGCTCCGACTATTTCACCGATCAGCTCTATGCTGCCCTCAAGCTCGTCGGCGAAGGCTATCTCAGCCCGTCGGCTCGCGGCGCGGCCCATGGTGAAATCGGCCAGACGCAGTTCATGCCGAAGAACGTCGTCAATTTCGGTGTCGACGGCGATGGCGACGGCAGGGTCGATCTGGTCGGCTCCCGTGCTGACGCGCTGGCCTCGACTGCAAACTTCCTGAGGGGCCATGGCTGGCAGCCTGGTCTTGGCTATCAGCCCGGCGAACCAAATTTCGCGGCGATTGGCGGCTGGAACGATGCGGTCGTCTACCAGCAGGCAATCGCTTACATCGGCAAGCAGATCGACGGCCAATAAACACCACGGCAAATCAACAGGAGGCGCTTCGGCCAAATGGTTGGAGCGCCTTTTTCGTTGCCTGTCTTATTCTTGGATTTCAGGCCTGATGAAATCGCGGGTTTTCGCGTCCATTACCCACAGCTCGCCGGTGGAGATATCGAACCAGGCGCCGTGCAGGCTCAATTTCCCTTCCTCCTCCAGCGCCTTGATATCGGGAAAGCTGCGCAGATTGTCGAGCGAATTGCGGATGGAGATGCGCTCTAGCGCCGTCTGCCGCTCGGCTGGCGTCATGACGTCATTGCTCTGGATCTGTTCGGCAGCGGGCTTTACGAGGCCCATCCACCGGCCGATGAAATCGCCCGGCGATAGCGGCTCGGCATTCGGGTCCAACGCCGCGCGGATGCCGCCACAGCGACCATGCCCCATGACGACGATATCCGAGACCTTCAGTGACTGCACCGCGAATTCCAGAGCTGCGGACGTCGCGTGAAAATGGCCATCCGGCTCGTAGGGCGGCACCATATTGGCGACGTTGCGGATGACGAAAAGCTCGCCGGGACCAGCATCGAAAATGGTCTCCGGGGCCGAACGGCTGTCGGAACAGGCAATCACCAGGGTCGCGGGCTTCTGCCCTTCCTCTGCAAGGCTGCGATAGCGCTCGCGCTCATCGACGTAACGCCCGCTCATGAAGTTGCGATAGCCGTTCAGAAGGGAGATAGGAAAGCTCTGCATGGTACTGAATTACAGCGCAGCGCCGCCGATGGCAACTATTGCACTGCAAAAAGCTGCCGACACCCCAACCGCTATTTCTTCCGCCGTTGCGCCGGATGCAGCAGGTGCCGCATCTGCACCATCGCCATCGGCGTCGACAGACTGGATGCATCGGCGGCAAGAGTCAGCTCGTCGCTGCCGCGCTTGACTGCACGCGCCAGCACTTCATAGACGCTGGCCGTGGTCAATTGCAAAGCCCGCTCTTCGTCCATGCCGGAAAGAAGCCGCGACAGAAAGACGGCCGAGAGCAGGTCGCCGAGCCCGTTCGGCGCATTGTCGATGCTGCGATGTTCGGCAAACAGCGCGTTGCGGCCGCTGAGATAGAGATTGCCCGTGCCGCCGGTCATCATTGGCACGGCTGACGTCACCAGCATACGCGATGGCCCCAGCGCCAGGGCGGCCTCCATGACGGCATTGTTGTCCTCCAGCGGCGCACCGGCGAACCAGGCAAGCTCGTAGCGGTTCGGCGTCGCCAGCGAAGCCAGCGGGATGAGGTGATCGCGGATCGCTTCCGCGGTTGCTTCGGGTACGTACAGCCCACCGGCATCGCCGATGACAGGATCGCAGGCATAGATGAGATCGGGGTTCTTTTCCCGCAGAGCCGTTACCAGTCGGGCGACGGAACGTGCCTGCGCGGCATTGCCGAAATAACCCGACAGCACTGCCTTCACCTCGGGCAGCCAGGGTGCGGCGATGAGGTCGTCGATCGCGTGGTCGAAATCCGCTTCGGCAAAGGTCAGTCGCGTTGAGCGGCCATGGCCGGGGTGCCAGGGCAAAACGACGGTCGGCAGTGCCCAGACCGGATGGCCCAAGGTTTCAAGTGCGAAGACCGCCGCGCGATTGCCGACAGAACCTCTGACGACATGACTGGAGATGACGATAACGGCGCCTGCCGCAGTGTCCGACATGATGCTTGCTTCCAGTTCCGATGTTGCGACTTCGATGGCGCCGTTGATGATCTTTTTATCGTCACTCTGTCAACCACACTTCACAGAGTCATGAAACCCTCTGTTGAGTAGCCTATGTCCGCCAATTTTGCCCTAATCTTCATGCGGTTTGCAGTGAGATCTCGCAGGCCAGCAAGATTCTTCAAAATTCGAGACCTGATCGGTCAAAAAGCAATGAAATCCGCATTCATTTTGCCAGTTTTTTCGATAGACCTTCTGATAAGGTGACCAAAGCTCTTGAAATAGGGGAGGAATTTCATGGCATCCAGGACCAATCCGAAGCGGGAAAAACAGATCGAAGCGGCGCGCAAGATCGCCGCCGCGACCGGCGAGACGCATCTCGATCCGGAGATCCTGTTCGGCCGGGCGAGCAATGACGATATGGAGCGCTACAGCCCGGAAATGCTCGCCCTTGCCGCGGTACATGCGGCCAGGGAACTGGCGGCCTGGAGCGGCGCCTCTCCCCGCGTCAATATCGAGCGGGTTGCCAACATCGACCTCGACGGCATGCCTGTCTCGATCCTGTCGATCACCGACCACAACATGCCCTTCCTCTACGAATCAGCTATGGGCGAGGTGACGAGCAGCTACCGCGACCTTTACATGGCCGTGCATCCGATCCTCGTCATCGAAGACGGCAAGCAGCCCACGCTTTATTCCGCCGATCAACCGAGCGATCCCGCTCACCGTGTCAGCCACATCCAACTGCATCTGTCGCCCCTGACGGGTGCGCAGGCAACGGACCTGATCAAACGCGTGCTAACCGTGCTTGATCAGACACATCTGACCGTTTCCGATTGGAAGTCGATGCTGGCGCGGCTGGATACCGTTATATTGGAGCTTTCCACCTATGAGGCCGGCGGCCGCCGCAAGGCGGATCGTGACGAGGCGCTGGCCTTCCTCGCCTGGCTGCGCGACGGCAATTTCACCTTCCTCGGCATGCGCGAATATGTCTATTCCGGCAAGGGCGCCGACGCCAAGGTAGAGCGTGACCGCGGCGCCGGCCTCGGCATCCTCTCCAATCCGGACGTCCTCGTCCTGCGCCAGGGGAAGGACGCCGTCACCACCACACCGGAAATCCTGGCCTTCCTCGATGGGCCGGATTTCCTGATCGTCACCAAGGCCAATGTGAAGTCGGTCGTCCACCGCCGCGCCTATATGGACTATGTCGGAGTCAAGCGTTTCGATGCCAACGGCAATGTCACCGGCGAACTGCGCATCGTCGGCCTCTATACTTCGACCGCATACACGAGTGCCGCAGCCGAGGTGCCGTTGCTGCGTTCCAAGGTGCAGAAGGTCAAGGACCACTTCGGCTTCGATCCGGCCAGCCATTCCGGGCGCATGCTGGACAACACCCTGGAATCCTATCCGCGCGACGATCTCTTCCAGATCGACACGACACTACTCGCAAGCTTTGCCGAACAGATCAACGACCTTGCCGACCGGCCCCGCGTGCGCGCGCTGCCGCGCATCGACCATTTCGACCGTTTCGTCTCTGTCATCGTCTATGTTCCGCGCGAGGAATATGATTCCGTCGTCCGCGAGAAGATCGGCAACCATCTGAAGACCGTCTATGACGGCCGCGTTTCCGCCTACTACCCGGCCTTCCCGGAAGGCGGCGTGGCGCGCGTGCATTTCATTATCGGCCGCAGCGCCGGCAAGACCCCGCACATTCCGCAGGCCAAGCTCGAAGAGGCGATCCGCGCCATCACCGCCCGCTGGGACGACCGCTTCGAAATGCTCGCCGGGCCGAAGGCGCCGCATATCTCCGTCAGCCAGGCCTTCCAGGAGGCCTTCTCGCCGGAGGATGCCGTCGCCGACCTGCCCGATATCACGGCCACCACCGGTGCCGGACAGATCCGCATCGCCTTCTACATCCGCAAGGACGAAGCGGGTGATATCCTGTCGCTCAAGATCTTCCACGGCCAAGGCAATCTGGCGCTGTCGCGCCGCGTGCCGCTGCTCGAAAATCTTGGTTTCAATGTCTTGAGCGAGCGGACCTTCGATATCTATGTCACCGCCAAGGACAGCGCGACCGGTCATGTCGTTCTCCACGACATGGAGCTGGAAGCCCGCAGCGGCGTGACGATCGATCTCGCTCGGCATGGGGCAGCGCTGGAGGAAGCTTTCCTTGCCGCCTTCGGCGGCACGATCGACAATGACGGCTTCAACCGGCTGATCGTCTCGGCCGATCTTTCCGCCCGCGAAACTAACGTTTTGCGCGCCTACGCCCGTTATCTCCGCCAGGCCGGCATCGCCTATTCGCAGGATTACATCGCCGCGACGCTCGACAAATATCCTCGCATCGCAGGCTCGATCTTCCGCCTGTTCCACGATACGCTCGACCCCAAACTCAGCGACAAGAACCGCACGAAAAGGCTTTCCGAGCTGCACGCGACCATCGAAACCGAGCTCGCCGACGTTCCAAGCCTCGACGACGACCGGATTCTCCGCCGCTATGTCAATGCGGTCGATGCGACGCTGCGCACCAACTATTTCCAGAGGAATCCGGACGGCACTCCGAAGGCCATGCTCGCATTCAAGCTCGACCCGAAACTGCTGGATGGTCTGCCGGAGCCGCGGCCTTTCCGCGAGATCTTCGTCTATGGCGTCGAGGTCGAGGGCGTGCACCTGCGCTTCGGCAAGGTCGCCCGCGGCGGGCTGCGCTGGTCGGACCGCGCAGAGGACTATCGCACCGAGGTGCTTGGCCTGGTGAAGGCACAGCAGGTGAAGAACGCCGTCATCGTGCCTGTCGGCGCCAAGGGCGGCTTCTATCCCAAGAAGCTGCCGATCGGCGGCAGCCGCGATGAGATTTTCAATACCGGCCGCGATGCCTACAAGACCTATATCCGCACGCTTCTATCGATCACCGACAACATCGCCGGTGCCGATATCATCGCGCCGCCGGACACGGTGCGGCTGGATGGCGACGACCCCTATTTCGTCGTCGCCGCCGATAAGGGCACCGCTACTTTCTCCGACACCGCCAATTCCCTGGCGCAGGAAGCCGGCTTCTGGCTCGACGACGCCTTCGCGTCTGGCGGCTCGGCCGGCTACGACCACAAGAAGATGGGCATCACCGCCCGCGGCGCCTGGGAGACCGTCAAGCGTCACTTCCGTGAAATGGATATCGACATCCAGACGACGCCCTTCACCGTCGCCGGCGTTGGCGATATGTCTGGCGACGTCTTCGGCAACGGCATGCTGCTGTCGCCGAAAATCCGCCTGCTTGCTGCCTTCGATCACCGCGATATCTTCATCGATCCCGATCCGGACATGGAAAAGACGCTCGCCGAGCGGCAGCGGTTGTTCAACCTTGCCCGCTCGAGCTGGCAGGATTTCGACAAGAGCATTCTGTCGAAAGGTGCGATGATCATCTCCCGTTCGGCGAAATCGGTAACGCTGACAGCTGAGGCCGCAGCCGCTATCGGTATCGAGAAGACGGTGGCGACGCCCTTCGAGATCATGACGGCGATCCTGAAGAGCCCGGTGGACCTGCTCTGGTTCGGCGGCATCGGTACCTATGTGAAGGCACCGGCCGAAACGGATTCGGAAGTCGGCGACCGCGCCAACGATCCGATCCGCATTACGGCGGAAGAGGTTCGGGCCAAGGTAATCGGCGAGGGCGCCAATCTGGGCGTCACCCAGAAGGGCCGTATCGCCTATGGTCTCAGGGGCGGGCGCTGCAATTCCGACGCCATCGATAATTCGGCGGGGGTCAACACCTCGGACGTCGAGGTCAACATCAAGATCGCACTGGCGTCCGCCATGTTCGATGGCCGCCTGACGCGCGCCAAGCGCGATACGCTGCTGGCGTCGATGACTGACGAAGTGGCGGTGCTCGTGCTGCGAAACAACTATCTGCAGTCGCTGGCGATCTCGTTGACCGAACGCAAAGGCACCGGCAACGGCCTGGAGCTCAGCCGCTTCATGAGCGTGCTGGAGGCGGCCAAGCAGCTCAACCGCAAGGTCGAGACGCTGCCGGACGACCAGACCTTTACCGAGCGCTACGCCAATGGCCGGCCACTCAGCCGCGCCGAAATCGGCGTCCTGCTCTCCTACGCGAAGATCGTCCTTTTCGATGCCCTGGCGGCGAGCGACTTGCCGGACGATCCCTATTTTGCCGCAACGCTCAACCGCTACTTCCCGGCGAAGATGCAGCGTTCCCATGCTGCCGATATCGCAGGCCATCGGCTACGTCGCGAAATCATCGCGACAGCGCTCGCAAACGAAGCGATCAACCGCGGCGGACCGGGGTTTGCCGTCAGCATGATGGATGCGACGGCGGCGTCTGCCGCCGAATTGGTCAAAGCTGCCGTGCTCGCCCGCGACGGCTTCGATCTCGACCGGCTCTGGAACGAAACGGATGCACTGGACGGCAAGGTCGGCGGCCAGACACAGAACCGCGTCTATGCAGAAATCACCGAGGTCTACACGGCTCTCACGCGTCTGTTGCTGAAAACCGGCGCGGCCAAGGGCGACATCGAGGAAACTGTTAGCCGGCTTCAGACGGCGTTGAAAAAACTACGCCCGGTCTTCCTCAGCCATATCCCGGCGGATTTTACGGCCGAGATCGCAGCCCGACAGGCAGACTACCAGGCCGCCGGTCTCCCGGAAAAGCTCGCCTCCGAGATCGCGACGATCTATGCGCTTGTCCTCGTGCCGGAGATCATGCAGATCGCCGAACGCACCGGCGATACGCTCAACCGTGCCGCCGAAAGCTATTTCACCGTGTCGCAGACTTTCCGCGTCGGTCGCCTGTTGCTTGCCGGCAACCGCATCGTCACCGGCGATCACTATGAAAGCCTGGCGCTGGCGCGAAGCCTCGACCAGATCGCCGGCGCCCGCCGCGATATCGTCATCTCGGCGCTGAGCAATCATCCCAAGGACAAACAACCGATCCTGGCATGGCACGCCGAGGACCGCATCCGCATCAACCGCATTGCCGAAGAGCTTGCGGGCCTCAGCGAAAGCGGCGATCCGAACCTTGCCCGAATCACTGTCGCCGCCGGCCTCCTGACCGACCTTGCGCACGACCGGGCGAGATGAGACAGTCCGCCCGGTGCAATAGAGCAATTCCAGGAAAAGTGCGAAGCGGTTTTCCGTCCGGAATGCGTAAAAACAAAGGGATAGAGCGGGAAAGCGATTCCGTGAAACGCTGAACCGCTCTAGACGCGCTGGGGAATCAGGGGCAGGAATTTGGTGGCCACAGAGATAACGGACGATGCGCCGGCAAAAGTGCCGGCGCGGGGCATTTGGGGATGGATGTTCTTTGACTGGGCAGCACAGCCGTTCTTCACCGTCGTTACCACCTTCATCTTCGGTCCCTATTTCGTCGCGCGGCTGACGGCGGATCCGGTCTCGGCGCAGACGACCTGGAGCAATATGGCGACGATTTCGTCGGTCATTATCGCCGTATTGTCGCCAGTGCTCGGCTCGATCGCCGATCAATCCGGCGCACGCAAACCCTGGATCGCCTTTTTCGCTGTCATCAAGATCGCCAGCCTTTTCTGCCTTTGGGGAGCCGCACCCGGCTCGCCGGTGATCTATCCCGTCATCTTCATGATCCTTGCCTCGATCTCGGCGGAGTTTTCGATCGTCTTCAACGATTCGATGATGCCGCGGCTCGTCGGCAAGGACGATATCGGCCGGTTGTCGAATGCTGCCTGGGGACTGGGCTATCTCGGCGGCATGATCGTGCTGATTTTCGTCGTCGGCTTCCTTGCCGCCAACCCCGCCACCGGCAAGACGCTTCTCGGATTGCCAGCGCTCTTCGGCCTCGATCCGCATACGGGCGAGGATGCGCGCATCACCGGCCCGATCGCCGCCGTCTGGTACTTCCTGTTTATCCTGCCGATGTTCTTCTTCACACCCGACGCCGCGCGCGGCCTGCCGCTCGGGGCCGCCGTCCGCTCCGGCCTCGACGAGCTCAGGGCGACGCTTGGCGAGTTGAAGCGCCGTCGGGGCATTGCGCATTTCCTGATCGCGCGCATGATCTACCAGGACGGCGTCAACGGCGTGCTAATCCTCGGGGGCACTTTTGCCGCGGGCATGTTCCACTGGGCGACGATCGAAATCGGAATTTACGGCATCATTCTCAATGTCATCGCCATTTTCGGCTGTTTCCTGGCCGGCTATCTCGACCGCTGGCTCGGCTCCAAGGTCATGGTGATCATCAGCCTGTCGATGCTGGTGGTAGCGACGTTCGGCATCATTTCCACCGGGCCAGGCTTCACGCTCTTCGGCCTCGTACCGCTCTCGACCGTCGATTCCGGCGGCCTGTTCGGCACCGCGGCGGAGAAGGCCTATATCGCCTACGGCCTGCTGGTCGGCCTCGCCTTCGGCCCCGTGCAGGCCTCCTCGCGCTCCTATCTCGCCCGCAGCGTCAGCCTTGCGGAGGCGGGCCGCTATTTCGGCATCTACGCACTCTCCGGCCGCGCCACCAGCTTCATGGCGACGTTGTTCTTCTCGCTGATGACCTATTGGAGCGGCTCCGCCCGCCTCGGCATGGCAACGCTGATCGTCTTTCTCGCCGGCGGGCTTCTGCTCCTGCTGCCGACGCCCTATCCTGCCGATAGAGCAAAATAGGACAAAGAAAATCCCGGCCCAGCGGATGCTGGACCGGGATATCCATTCTCAAATTCGGTATATGTCCTAGTGACGGAAGTGCCGGATGCCCGTGAAGACCATCGCAACATTGTGCTCGTTGGCGGCATCGATGACTTCCTGGTCACGCATCGAACCGCCCGGCTGAATGACGGCCGTAGCACCAGCGGCAATCGCGGATAGCAGGCCGTCCGCAAAGGGCAGGAAGGCTTCGGAGGCGACTGCGGAGCCCCGCGTCAGCGGCTCGGCAAGCCCCATGGCCTTCGCAGCTTCCTCAGCCTTGATGGCGGCAATGCGGGCCGAATCAACACGGCTCATCTGGCCGGCGCCGATACCGGCCGTCTGCCCGTCCTTGGCGTAAACGACGGCATTCGACTTCACGTGCTTGGCGACGCGGAAGGCGAACTTCATGTCTTCCAGCTCCTGCGCCGTCGGCGCACGTTTGGTGACAACCTTCAGCTCCATATCTTCGACCAACGCATTGTCGCGATTCTGGACGAGCAGACCGCCGGAGACGGTCTTCGCGGCCAGACCGGATGCGCGCGGGTCGGGCAGGGCGCCGACCGAAAGAAGACGAAGGTTTGGCTTGCGAGCAATAATCGCCTTGGCTTCCTCGGTCACCTCGGGCGCGATGATAACCTCGGTGAAGAGCTTGACGATCTCTTCTGCCGTCGCCGCGTCAAGAATGCTGTTCAGCGCGATGATGCCGCCGAAGGCCGACACCGAGTCGCAGGCCAGCGCCCGTTTGTAGGCCTCGACCAGGCTTGGGCCGGTAGCAACGCCGCAGGGATTGGCATGCTTGATGATCGCGCAAGCCGGACCCTTTTCCGGCAGGAACTCGGCAACGAGTTCATAGGCCGCGTCGGTATCATTGATATTGTTGTAGGAAAGCTGCTTGCCCTGCAGCAGGGTCGCGGTGGAAACGCCGGGGCGGTTTTCGCCGGTGACGTAGAATGCCGCCTTCTGGTGCGGGTTCTCGCCGTAGCGCATCTCCTCGCGCAGCACGCCACCGATGACGCGGTGGCGCGGCGTGGCGATATCGAGCGCTTCGGCAAACCAGTTGGAGATCATCGCGTCATAGGCTGCGGTGCGGGCAAAGGCTTTGGCGGCCATGCGCTTTCGGAAGTCGTAGCTCGTCTGGCCCGCATCGGCGGAAAGCTGCGCCAGTAGCTCGGCATAATCAGAGGGATCGGTGAGCGTCGTCACATAGGCGTGGTTCTTGGCCGAAGCGCGGATCATCGCCGGGCCGCCGATATCGATATTCTCCACAGTCGTCGGATAATCGCCGCCGGCCTTGCGAACATCTTCGAAGGGATAGAGATTGATGACGGCAAGATCGATGCCTTCGATCCCATGCTCCTTCATGGCAGCCTGATGCTCGGCGTCATCGCGGATGGCGAGCAGGCCGCCATGTACCTTCGGATGCAGCGTCTTGACGCGGCCGTCCATGATCTCCGGAAATTCCGTGACCTCCGAGACGTCCGTAACGGCAAGACCGGCCGCGGCAATCGCCTTGTGCGTGCCGCCGGTCGACAGCAGCCGCACACCCTGTTCGCTGAGCGCGCGCGCCAACTCGACGATGCCGGTCTTGTCGAAGACCGACAGAAGCGCGGTTTTCACCTTCACCTTGTCGGGAGCAGGGATTTTCTTGGAAACGACGGCCATGGGCTTTCTCCGAGATCTAGTGCGAGGAGATGTCCGGCGAAAAGAGCGCGGGACGATAATGCCGCCCCGTTAGCATAGCTGGCGCTGTTAGCCTATGGCCGATAGGACAAAAACCATCGGATTTCCGGCTTTTCGGTGATCGGGAAAACGATCTCGAGCTGGTCCGAAGAGCGCATGCCGGAAGCATCGGCAAAAAAGATGTCCTCAGCCACCAACACCTCGTTGCCCGGCGAGGAGAATACCCAGGTCTCCCCATCCGGCGCGATCAGCAAGGCCGAGTCAGTTTCGGTCTGCAGCAGGCTGATGGAGGGATGGATGTGAAACCGCGCGGAGGCCAGGCCATCGCTTTTCAGCAGTGATTTCTTGCCCTCCGGCACGAAAAAACGGTCGCGGCCGGCAAGAATGGTGCCGGTGGCATTCAGGCTCAACTCGCGCTCATGGGCATAGCCAAAGGTCGAGAGATAGCCGTCATGAACCGCCCGGACATAATCGCGACCATCTTCAGTTTCCGCGCGCTCGACGATGACCTTCTTCACGCCGCTGACCATCACCGGGCCGAGGGTTTTCGACTTGGAAAACAGGCTCGAAGAAGTATCGTCAAGCGTCACGGTCGAATGCGCCGCCGTAGCGCGGGCCGCCTGGACGTAGCGATCACCGGCAAAATTCGGCGAGCCGGAATTGACGATGAAGCGGGATTTTCCCGAGGACATTTCGAAAGACAGACAGCCGGCATGCGCCGTACGGCTAAGATCTGCGGAAGAGGGCCCTCCGGTATCGACGATGACCACGGCGCGTCCGGCGGCCAGCCGATGGTACTTGGTATGCGGCAGCGCCTTGAACACCTGGCCAGCTGTTTCGTCATAACGCAGCACCGACATCAGCTCGTTGGCGAGCGTCGAGGTCGCACCGTTGAACAGCGCCAGATCGCCATCCTGATGCCGGAAGAAGCGCAGCGCCGGGTACATGCGGTCGATACCGGGGATCAGCCGGGCCGGTGCGTCATGGCCAAGATTGACGTAGGTTTGGCGCAGCGGCAGCAGATCGAGCAGCAGCTCTAGCGCCACGCGCGGATTGCGCGAGATATGCCCGCCATCGGGAAGAATCTGCCGGTCGATTTCCCTATCGAGCGCCTGGCCGGCACGCTTCAGCGTCGAGGCACCGTTCGGCATGGCGACCGAGGACAGGGCGAGCGCGATCCGTACTCGGAACCGCGTCTCGCCGTCCCGTGTCGTTGCCGCTACCCGACGGAGATAACGAACATGGAAGACCAGCATGCGCATGAAACGACGATAAAAGCCGCCATCCGTACCCTGCAGAACCACGGGCGAATGCGACAGCCAGGCTATCAGCCGCTGGGCGGCTGTATCAGGCGCCCAAGCTACGCCCTTGAGCCGGTATCCATGGACGGCCATCCAGTCGTTGAGTATGGATCGCGCCATGGCCGCGGCCTGATCGCTTTTTTCCGCCCGCAAATGCCGCAGCCAGCGGAAACTGTGCAGACGCGCGGCAAAGACCTGCGACGGCAGCTCCAACGCGAAGGGTGATTTCCCCTCCGTTTCCAGCACCCGGCCGGCCAACAGGATGCGGCCGTTCAAAAGCTCTTCAACGAAAAACGGATCGATGCTGCGCAGGTCCGTCGGAGCCACGATTAACCGCTCCGGCACACGCATCGTGTGGCGGGTAAGACGCAATCGCGCCAACGCCGCGCGGCGCGACATTCGCCGCCATGCTTCCCGCATGTGTAAACTCACCGAACCCTGCCGGAAAACTGCATATTTGCTTATGCTTACTCTCTATCTCTGTGGTTAAGAAGAGGTTAGGAATATGCCAAATAGGGGCATTGTGCCCTATTTTTGGTCAACTCGAGCTTAAACGCTCGAGGCTCGCCACTATCGCGTGCGGCGGAGCACCACGGCGAAGAACCCATCCAGCCCGGAAGCGAAACCGCCGGAAAGCGGCAGCATGTCGGGTGTGGTGCGGAAAGCGCCGAGGGGTGAGATCGCGGCTTCGAGACCCGGCCAATCCTCGGGCTTGATCGGCACGCGCTCGGCCATGTCCGTCTCCCGCAGAACACGCGCGACGAGATCCTCGCCCTCTTCGGGATCGAGCGAACAGTTGGAAAAGACCACAAGCCCGCCGGGCTTGACCAAGGTCAACGCATGGCGCAGCAGACGCTCCTGTAGCGCGGCAAGCTTCGCGATATCCTCCGGACCCTTGGTCCATAGCACGTCGGGATGACGACGCGTCGTACCCGTCGAAGAGCAGGGGGCATCGAGAAGAGCGGCGTCGAAAAGATCATCGGGTTGAAACTTGGCCATATCGGCGGCGACGGTTTCCGCCTCCAGCCCAAGTCGCACCAGATTGCCGGAAAGCCGCTTGAGGCGATTGGCGGATTGGTCGAGCGCGGTCACCTTGCCGCCGGCAAGAATGAGTTGCGCCGTCTTGCCGCCGGGCGCGGCGCAGAGATCAACCACTGTGCGGCCAACAAGCGAACCGAACAATTTTGCCGGAATGCTGGCAGCAGCATCCTGGACCCACCATTCGCCGTCCGTAAATCCATCGAGCGAGGGAATCGAGCCCTCGAAGGCGGCAAGCCGCACGCCGCCGGTCGGCAAAACGACGCCGTTCAGACGCTTCGCCCAGCCTTCAGCATCGGATTTCACCGTGACGTCGATCGCTGCCGGCTCCAATTGCGTGTTGGAAATCCTCAACGCGGCTTCGGCACCATAGGTAGCTTCGAGACGCGCGAGGAACCAAGCCGGCATGGCCGGCACGCCGGCAACCTGGCTCAGGATCTCCTCCTTCTCTCGCCCGATTCGCCTGAGAATGGCGTTGACAAGCTTGGCAAAGCGGCGATTGCGCGGATCCTGATTGGCCTGCTCGACGGCGATATCGACGGCGGAATGATCCGGCACGTCGAGATAGAGCATCTGCGCCGCACCCACCACCAGCACATGATGCAGGGCTCGCGCACCTTCCGGCAGTGGCGAATCCAGCAGTGAAGCAATCGCCGCCTCTATACGCGGCAGATGCCGCAGCGCCGAGTTCAGGATGGCACGCACCAGCGCACGGTCGCTCTCGCCAAGCGCCTTATAGGCGGGATTGCCGCCTTCGGCATCCAACATGCCATCAAGCGGCGTCTTGCGGTCGATAACGGCCCCCAGGATCTTCGTCGCGGCGGCGCGCGCTGCAAATCCCGGCTTGGCGGGAGCCGAATCATGCGACCGATGCTGCGGCGGGCGGTTGCCCGATTGTCTTCCGTCTTTGTTGAAAGGCTTTTTATTGTTGGAAATCAAGACCAGGGTCCCTTCGGTGGTTGCGAACCACCGCGACCCGTATTCGGCACGGAGCGCGATTTACGCTCCGGATTATCAGTCAAGATCGGTCCCGTCGAGCCAAAGTCGGACGACATGCTCATGGTAGGGCCTGCGCCACCGCCGCCATACCGCGCCATCTCGTGGAGCGCGGCGATACGGTTTTCCGTGTCCGGATGCGTGGAGAACAGATTGTCCATGCGCGCGCCGGAGAGCGGATTGATGATGAACATATGCGCCGTCGCCGGATGACCTTCAGCCTCCTCATTTGGAATATGCGCCGCCCCGCGGGCAATCTTTCCAAGCGCCGAGGCGAGCCAAAGGGGATTGCCGCAGATTTCCGCGCCACGGCGGTCGGCCGAATATTCGCGCGTGCGGCTGATCGCCATCTGCACCAGCATGGCTGCGAGAGGCGCGACGATCATCGCCACCAGCACTCCGATGATTCCGAGGGGATTGTTATTGTCGCGGCGACCGCCAAAGAAAAAGGCAAAATTTCCGAGCATGGAGATGGCGCCGGCAAGCGTCGCCGTGATCGTCATCGTCAGCGTATCGCGGTTCTGCACGTGCGCCAGCTCATGCGCCATGACGCCGGCCACTTCCTCCGGCGTGAGCGCGTTGAGCAATCCGGTGGAGGCAGCAACCGCCGCATTTTCAGGATTGCGGCCGGTGGCAAAAGCGTTCGGCTGCGGGCTGTCGTAAAGATAGACCTTCGGCATCGGCAGGCCGGCATTTTGCGCAAGCTGACGAATGATACGATAGAATTCCGGTGCGCTGCGCTCGTCCACCTCCTGTGCGTGATAGGTGGAGAGCACCATGCGATCGGAATTCCAATAGGAGAAGAAATTCATGCCGGCCGCGGCGACGAGCGCGATCATCATGCCGGCTTGACCACCGATCAAATAGCCGACGCCCATGAACAGGGCGGTCATGAAGGCAAGCAACATGGCAGTGCGCATGAGATTCATCTGATGTCTCCATCACATCGTCAGTCCGAACCTTTTTCTTTCCGGCCGGACGCACTATGATTTGGCTATTCACCCGCCTATTTCAACAGTTCGAGGCCGCATCACGCCATGCAGACTGCAGATAACGACAATAAAAACGACATCGACGCCGGCAAGGCGCCCCGCAAACCGCTCTCGCCAGCCGCCAAACGGGCGCTCGCCGAAGCCGAGGAGCGCCGCAAGGCCCAGGCCCAAGCCGACCTTCCCCCCGAGACCGGCGGCCGCGGCGGCGCCGACCCGGCTCGCTTCGGCGACTGGGAGATCAACGGTCGTTCAATCGATTTTTGAGATCGGTTTTAGAAAGTCGTTCACGATCCTGTGGATGTTGACGCGAATGAGACCGTGAACCCCCATGGCGGCAACAATCAGGTTGCCTTCGCAAAAAGGGAAAGCGATGCCCGTAGGCTTCCGTCAGGGTTTGTCTTTCGAGAATTAGGCGAGGGATAGCTCTCGCCCAATTCTGAAAATCGTCATCTCACCCACCGGGAGCGAGATGAACCTCGATCAAGCCGCATCCGCCCTGTTCTGCCTATTGGCAATCAAATCATCGACCACAGCCGGATCGGCCAGCGTCGATGTGTCGCCGAGCGAGCCGAAATCGTCCTCGGCGATCTTGCGCAGGATGCGGCGCATGATCTTGCCGGAGCGGGTTTTCGGCAGGCCGGGGGCGAACTGGATCTTGTCGGGCGAGGCGATCGGGCCGATTTCGGCGCGCACGTGCTTCACCAGCTCCTGCCGCAGCGCGTCCGAACCTTCCTGGCCGGCCATCAGCGTCACATAGCAATAGATACCCTGACCCTTGATCGAATGCGGATAGCCGACAACGGCGGCTTCCGAGACGTGATGGTGCGAGACAAGAGCCGATTCGACTTCGGCCGTGCCGAGACGGTGCCCGGAGACGTTCAACACGTCGTCGACGCGGCCGGTGATCCAGTAATAGCCGTCCTCATCGCGCCGGCAGCCGTCGCCGGTGAAATATTTGCCTTTGTAGGCGGAGAAATAGGTCTGGATGAAGCGTTCGTGGTCGCCATAGACCGTACGCATCTGGCCGGGCCAGCTATCGGCGATGACGAGATTGCCGTCGGCCGCCCCTTCCAGCACTTTGCCCTCATTGTCCACCAGCTCTGGAATGACACCGAAGAAGGGCAGGGTTGCCGAACCCGGCTTCAGATCGGTGGCGCCCGGCAGCGGCGTGATCATGTGGCCGCCGGTTTCCGTCTGCCACCAGGTATCGACGATCGGGCAACGGCCGTCTCCGACGATATTGTAGTACCACTCCCAGGCTTCCGGATTGATCGGCTCGCCGACCGTGCCGAGCAGGCGCAGGCTGGAGCGCGACGAGCGCTTGACGAAGTGGTCGCCGGCGCCCATCAGCGAACGGATCGCCGTCGGCGCGGTATAGAAGATATTGACCTTGTGCTTGTCGATGACCTCCCAGAAGCGGCCCTGATCCGGGAAATTCGGCACGCCTTCAAACATCAGTGAGGTCGCGCCGTTCGCCAGCGGCCCATACACGATATAGGAATGGCCGGTGACCCAGCCGACATCGGCCGTGCACCAGTAGATGTCGCCGGGATGATAATCGAACGTGTATTCGTGCGTCATCGCCGCATAGACGAGATAGCCGCCTGTCGTGTGCAGCACGCCCTTTGGCTTGCCGGTCGAGCCTGACGTGTAGAGGATGAACAACGGGTCTTCCGCCTTCATCTTCACCGGCGGGCAATCCGCCTTCACCGTGGCGATTTCCTGATGATACCAGAGGTCGCGGCCCGGCGCCCAGCCGGTCTTGCCGCCGGTGCGGCGCACGACGAGCACGTTCTTGACCATGAGATACTGCTTGGCGGCGATATCGATCGCGGTGTCGGTGTTTTCCTTGAGCGGGATCGGCTTTCCGCCGCGCAGGCCCTCGTCGCAGGTGATGACGAAAGTGGACTGGCAGTCGACGATGCGGCCCGCCAGTGCCTCCGGGGAAAAACCACCGAAGACGACAGAGTGTACCGCGCCGATACGCGCGCAGGCGAGCATCGCATAGGCGGCTTCGGGGATCATCGGCATGTAGATGGTGACGCGATCACCCTTCTTGACGCCGTGCTTCTTCAAGACATTCGCCAGCCGGCAGACGTGCTCGTAGAGCTCGTTATAGGTGACCTTCTTGTCGATATAGGGGTTGTCGCCCTCCCAGATGAAGGCCACGTTATCGCCGTTCTTCTTCAGGTGGCGGTCTATGCAATTGTAGGAAACGTTGGTCAGACCGTCTTCGAACCATTTGATCGAGACTTTGCCGGTGAAGGACGTGTTCTTGACCTTTGTATAGGGCTTGAACCAGTCGATCCGCTGGCCGTGCTTGCCCCAGAACTTGTCGGGATCCTCGACGCTCTGCCTGTACCATTTCTGATATTTCGCCGCGTCGATCAAAGCGCGCGCTTTAACCGGCTTCGTCACCGGATGAATCTTTTCCGACATGGTTTCCTCCTCGATCTTGGCACCCTCTTTCGAGATTATGGGTGCTCATTCCATGCAATCAATAGCAGCTCAAGTTACGACAGCAATTGGACAAAGCGCATTTCATCCGCAAAGAATTGCAATTCCGCAACGCTGCAGTTATATAGGGCCATATTTCCCGGACAATGTGGTGTTACACCCCGGACCGCGACACCGGCGCGGACTGACAGAAGGACTATATCCATGGCTCAACAATTGCTCATGCCGAAGGCAACTGCCATCTGGCTTGTCGACAATACAGCCTTGTCGTTCGACCAGATTGCGCAGTTCTGCAAGCTGCATCCGCTCGAAGTCAAGGCCATTGCCGATGGTGAAGCAGCCCAGGGCATTAAGGGCCTTGACCCAATCGCCACCGGCCAGCTTTCGCGCGACGAAATCGCGCGCGCCGAAGCCAATCCGAACCACAAGCTGAAGATTTCCGAACCGAAGGTTCGCGTGCCGGAATCCAAGCGTCGCGGCCCGCGTTATACGCCGGTCTCCAAGCGCCAGGATCGGCCGAACGCCATTCTCTGGCTGGTGCGCAACCACCCGGAACTGAAGGATGCGCAGATTTCCCGCCTCGTCGGCACCACAAAGTCGACCATCGAACAGATCCGCGACCGTACGCACTGGAATTCGACGAACTTGACGCCGATGGATCCGGTGACGCTCGGCCTCTGCAGCCAGATCGACCTCGACATGGAAGTGGAAAAGGCCGCCAAGGGCCGCCCGCTGCCGACTGCCGCCGAACTCGGCGCGACGCTGCAGCCAGCGCAGGAGACCGAGAAGCTCGGCTTCAGCTATGACCGCGAGGACGAGAAGGAAAAGGAAATCGACGCCGACGCCGTCTTCGCCAAGCTGAAGTCGCTGAAATCCACCACACCGGACGATGACGACGATCGGTATTGAGACGCGATCGGTCCTCTGATTCGAAGCCCTGGTTTTTCGACCGGGGCTTTATTTTTTTGTGGCGGCTGGAACTTATCTTGCCCCGAAAATCGCAGAGCCCACGCGGACGCTCGTAGCGCCAAAGGCAACGGCAATCTCGTAGTCGCTCGACATGCCCATGGAGAGCTTTTCGACACCGGCTTTAGTCGCGAGCTTGGCCAGCAACGCGAAATGCGGCCCCGGATTATCATCCGCTGGCGGGATACACATCAGCCCCTCGATCGAAAGTCCAAGCTCCTTTCGGCAGAAATCGACGAAAGCGATCGTATCGTCAGGCGCGATCCCGGCTTTTTGCGGCTCCAGGCCGGTATTTACCTGCACATAGAGCTTCAGCGCCTTGCCCTGGCGTTTCATCTCGTCGGCCAAGGTGCGGGCGATCTTTTCCCGGTCGACCGTTTCGATGACGTCGAATAGCGCCACGGCATCCGCCGCCTTGTTCGATTGCAGCGGCCCGATCAGATGCAGCTCGATCCCGGATGTTTCGGCCTTCAGCGCCGGCCACTTGCCCTGGCTTTCCTGCACGCGGTTTTCGCCGAACACCCGCTGGCCGGCCGAGATTGCCGGGCGGATCGCTTCGGCATCGAAGGTCTTGGAAACGGCGACAAGTTGCACGGCGCCCGCCGGCCGCCCGGCCTGACGCTCCGCCGCGGCAATATGGGCACGAACCGCATCCAACCGCTCTTGAAGTTCCATCTTTTTGCCTCGATATTTAAGCCTATTCCTACGACTTTGGAGTAATGAGGCAGGCGGCCTTTGCCAAGGGCCGATGCCGCAGAATCCGGCTTTGCTTTGCAAGATAAGGCACTTGCCGCACCCGCTAAACTTGACGCTTGGTTGGTTTCGTGATGAAGGTCACGGCCAACTCCCCATGATTTTCCGGAATACAAGATCAAATGGCTACTGAACGTTATAATCCGCGCGATGCCGAGCCTCGCTGGCAGCAGAAATGGAACGACGAGAAGGTCTTCCTCACCGACAACGCCGATCCGCGCGAGAAATATTACGTCCTCGAGATGTTCCCCTATCCGTCGGGCCGCATCCATATGGGCCATGTGCGCAACTACGCCATGGGCGACGTCGTCGCCCGTTACAAGCGCGCCCGCGGCTACAATGTCCTGCATCCGATGGGCTGGGACGCTTTCGGCATGCCGGCGGAAAACGCCGCCCGCGACAACAAGGTACATCCGAAGGAATGGACCTACCAGAACATCGCCTCGATGAAGGCGCAGTTGAAGGCCATGGGCCTGTCGCTGGACTGGAGCCGCGAGTTCGCCACCTGCGATGTCGACTATTACCATCGCCAGCAGATGCTCTTCATCGACATGATGCAGAAGGGCTTGGTCTACCGTAAGAAGTCCAAGGTCAATTGGGACCCGGTCGATAACACCGTGCTCGCCAACGAGCAGGTCATCGACGGCCGCGGCTGGCGCTCCGGCGCGCTCGTCGAGCAGCGCGAACTGACGCAATGGTTCTTCAAGATCACCGAATTCAGCCAGGAGCTGCTGGACGCGCTGGATACGCTCGACCACTGGCCGGAAAAAGTGCGGCTGATGCAGAAGAACTGGATCGGGCGTTCTGAGGGCCTGACGATCCGCTGGGAGATCGTGCCGGAGACCTCGCCGAACGCCGAACGCGAAATCAGTGTCTATACCACGCGTCCCGACACGATGTTCGGCGCCTCTTTCCTGGCGATTTCGGCCGACCACCCGCTCGCCAAGGAAGCAGCGGCCATGAATCCGGCTATCGATGCCTTCTGTGAAGAGTGCCGCCGTGCCGGCACATCGCTTGCCGCATTGGAGACCGCCGAGAAGAAGGGCATGGATACGGGCATCCGCGTCCGCCATCCGCTCGACCCTTCCTGGGAGCTGCCGGTCTACATCGCCAATTTCGTGCTGATGGATTATGGCACGGGCGCGATCTTCGGCTGCCCGTCGGGCGACCAGCGCGACCTGGATTTCGCGCGCAAGTATCACCTGCCAGTCGTGCCCGTCGTGATGCCGAAGGATGGTGACGCCGCAAGCTTCACCATCGGCGATATCGCCTATGACGGCGACGGCGTCATGATCAACTCGCGCTTCCTCGACGGCATGAGCACGGAGGAAGCTTTTGAAACGGTGGCGGCGAAATTGTCGGCCGAAAGCCTCGGCAATGCGCCGCAGGCCGAACGCAAGGTGAATTTCCGCCTGCGCGACTGGGGCATCTCGCGCCAGCGCTATTGGGGTTGCCCGATCCCGGTCATCCATTGTGAGGATTGCGGCGTCTTGCCGGTGCCGAAGCAGGATCTGCCGGTCAAGCTGCCTGATGACGTCACCTTCGACCAGCCGGGCAATCCGCTCGACCGCCATCCGACATGGCGGCATGTCGCGTGCCCGCAATGCGGCAAGGATGCCCGTCGCGAAACCGACACCATGGATACCTTCGTCGATTCGAGCTGGTATTACACCCGCTTCACCGCACCGTGGGAACACGAACCGACCGACAAGGCTGCGGCTGATCGCTGGCTGCCGGTCGATCAATATATCGGCGGCATCGAGCATGCGATCCTGCATCTGCTCTATTCCCGCTTCTTCACCCGTGCCATGCGCGAGACCGGCCATGTCGAAGCCAAGGAACCCTTCAAGGGCTTGTTCACGCAGGGCATGGTGGTTCACGAGACCTACAGCCGCGGTCATGGGCTAACGCGCGAATGGGTGTCGCCGGCCGACATCCGTATCGAGGAAGCCGACGGCCAGAGGCGCGCGACTTTGCTGTCGACCGGTGAGGAGATCGCCATCGGCGCGATCGAGAAAATGTCGAAGTCGAAGAAAAACGTCGTCGACCCGGACGATATCATCGCCTCCTACGGCGCCGATACGGCTCGTTTCTTCGTGCTGTCCGATTCGCCGCCTGACCGCGACGTCATCTGGTCGGAAGCGGGCGTCGAAGGCGCGCATCGTTTCACGCAACGCATGTGGCGCCTGGTGTCGGAGGCGGCTGACGCGCTGAATGCGGTCGCTTCGACTCCGGCTAAGGAAGGCGAAGCGCTGGCGATTTCACAGATTGCCCACCGCACGTTGAAGGCGGTTCAGGGCGACTACGACAAGCTTGCCTTCAACAAGGCCGTCGCGCGCATCTACGAATTCGTTAACGCACTGGCTGCTCCACTGGCCAAGGTTGCAGCTGGCGAGACGGATGCCGCCTATCGTTCCGCTGTCCGTGAAGCGGTCGAGATCCTGATCGCATTGGTCGCGCCGATTACGCCGCATCTGGCCGAGGAATGCTCGGCAGCACTCGGCAACACGCATCTGATCGCCATGAGCACTTGGCCGACATACGACGACGTGCTCGTCATCGAGAACGAGATCGTGTATCCGGTACAGATCAACGGCAAGAAGCGCGCCGAATTGACAATTGCGCGCGATGCAGATCAGAATGCCGTGCAAGAGGCTGTACTCGCCCTGGATGCCGTCGGAAGCGCATTGAATGGTCAGGCGCCAAAGAAGATCATCGTCGTTCCACAGAGGATCGTGAACATTGTCGTCTGATAATCTTTTCAAGCTCGCTCGCGCTGCAGGCGTTGCGTCTGTGATTGCCGCTGCCGGTCTTTTATCCTCCTGCCAGGTTCGGCCGCTTTATGCCGAGAGCACCGGCGTCACGCAGAAGCTCGCCGACGTTGCCTTTTCCGACGCCGGTACACGCGTCGGTCAGGCAGTTCGCAATCAATTGATCTTCATCGCCGGCCGCGGTGCTGGCGAAACCAAGACCCCGAAATACACGGTCGATCTGAGCGTCAGTTCCGGCACCACCGGTGTTCTCTACCTGCCTTCCTCCGATACGTCAGCCGCCGGCCGCACGACGGTGACTGCATCGTTCACGCTGAAGAACGCCAGCGACGGCAAGGTTCTGAAATCCGGCAGTCGCGCAGTCACATCGCTAGTGGACTTCCCGACCCAGGAATTTGCCAAGGCACGGGCTATTCGCGATTCGGAAGACCGCGCCGCGCGCGAAGTCGCCGAGCTGGTGGGCGCCGACCTCGCTGCAGCGCTTAGCCGCTGATATGAGCGCGCGGCATGGCTGAGATCAAATCCCACGAGTTTGATGGATTTCTTCAAAACGCCGCGCGCAACTATCGCCTCTTTGTCATCTATGGCCCGGATCGCGGTCTCGTATCGGAGCGGGCGGGGCAAATCGCCGGCAAGACCAGCGTCGATCTTAGCGACCCCTTTTCCCTGATCAAACTTGATGTCGGCGATCTTCAGAACGATGCCGGCCGCCTGCTCGACGAAGTCAACGCCATCGGCCTGTTCGGTGGCGAAAAACTGGTGTGGATTCGCGGTGCCGCAAACGAGAAAGCCCTGGTCGATTCACTGCAGATCATTGCCGACAATCCGCCCGATGCCAGTTTTGTCATCATCGAGGCCGGTGATCTAAAAAAAGGCTCCGGCCTTCGCAAAGTAGCCGAGGCTTCTCGGACGGTCGCAACCATTCCTTGTTATGCCGACGATGTTCGCGCGCTTAATAGCCTCATCGACACTGAGCTGGCAAATGAAAATCTGCGCATCACGCCGGCGGCGCGCCAGATCCTGCTGGAATTGTTGGGTGGTGACCGCATCGCTTCGCGCAATGAGGTACGAAAACTGGCGCTTTATTGCCGCGGGCAGGGGACGATCGAAGAGGAACACGTTACCGATATCATCGGCGACGCCAGCGCCATATCAGCGGACGACGCGGTGGATGCCATTCTCAAAGGCGATTCGGAAGCTTTTCTGCATGCGATGCAGAAGATCGCTTCCTCCAAGACACCGATGTTTCTGGTGCTGCAGGGTTGCCTGAGGCAATTTCAGTTGCTGGACATGATGCGCACGGAAATGGATGAAAAGCGCGTCCAGCCGACGCAAGTCATGCAGACTCTCGGCCGGCATCTGCACTTTCGCCGCAAACCGATCATCGAGCAGGCTCTGAAAAGCTGGACTGCCCCGGCAATTGCCCGTGAAATGAATCGGCTGCAGGCCGCTGTCCTTCAGACCAGGCAACGCGCCAGCCTGGAAGACACAATCGCCACGCAGACGCTGCTGGCGACCACGCTGCAATCAGCCCGCAAGGGCTGATTCACGCAAAACAGCTCAGCGCCGCTCCAGCAACCTGCAGATTTCCTCGAGTTGCTCCAGGGTCTTGTAGGAAATCTTCACTTGGCCGCCGCTGCCGCGATGGTTGATCGTGACATCCAGTCCAAGGGTGTCGGACAATGTCCTTTCCAGCGCCAGCGTATCGGAATCCTTCTCATCCTTGCGGGCACCGGCAGGCCGCGGATCGTTTTGAGCCTTGATATCATTCTGCGCCAGTCGCTCGGCATCGCGCACGGACATGCCCCTGGAAACGATCGTGCGGGCGAGCGCGGCCGGATCGGAGGTGGAAACCAGCGCGCGGGCGTGACCTGCGGAAAGGCTGCCACCGGCGAGCATGTCGCGAACCGGCTCCGGCAACTTCAGCAACCGCAGCGAATTGGCGACATGGCTGCGGCTTTTGCCGATGATCTCGCCAAGATCGTTTTGCGTATAGCCGTGTTCGGCAATCAACTGTTCATAGCCCAGCGCTTCTTCCAAGGGATTGAGATCGGCGCGCTGAACGTTTTCGACAATGGCGATTTCCAGAGCCGTCTTGTCATCGACATCGCGGACGATAACCGGAATTTCAATTAGGCCGGCCAGCTGCGCCGCGCGCCAGCGTCTCTCGCCGGCTATGATTTCATAGCGATCGATCGAGACGGTACGCACGACGACCGGCTGTACGATACCATGTTGCCGGATGGAACTGGCAAGATCGTGCAGTTCGGTTTCGTCGAAATAGCGACGAGGATTCTTTGGATTGCGGCTGATGAATTCGATCGGCACCATGCGATCCGGATTGACCCCCGGCCTGCCAGCTTCCACAGGCGTCGGCTGATCCATCTCTCCGATGAGAGCTGCCAAGCCGCGCCCAAGGCGCCGTTTCGAAAGATCATCATTCATCGCAATTACTCACTCCAGAACAAACAATAGATCAGGCCGCCGCCTTACGCTGCCGCTCCCGCTGGATCACTTCCGACGCCAGTTGCAGATAGGCTTGGCTGCCAGCGCATTTCAGATCGTAAAGGATCGCAGGTTTGCCATAAGAGGGCGCTTCGGACACGCGAACGTTGCGGGGAATCAACGTATGGTAGACCTTCTCGCCTAAATGCGTGCGCACATCGTTGACGACCTGCTGGGCGAGATTGTTGCGGGAATCAAACATCGTCAACACAATCCCCTGAATATCGAGGAGGGGATTGACGGTGCGCCGCACCTGATCGACGGTCTCCAGCAATTGGCTGAGACCCTCCAAGGCGAAGAATTCGCATTGCAGCGGCACCAGAACCGAGTGAGCGGCCGCCATGGCATTCATTGTCAACAGATTGAACGAAGGCGGGCAATCGACCAGTATGTAGGAGAAAGCGGTGGCGCCTGCGCCGTTCAGAGCCCGGCGCAGCCGAAAGACGCGGTCGGGCTGTTGAGCAATCTCCATCTCGATGCCAAGCAGATCCATCGTCGAGGGGACGATGTAGAGATTGGGAACCGCGGTCTCCTGAACCGTGTCGAGAATTGTATGCGTGCCAACCAGAAGATCATAGGACGATATCTTGCGGTCCCGTCGCTCGATACCCAGACCCGTGCTCGCATTGCCCTGCGGATCAAGGTCGACAATCAAAACACGTTCGCCAATGGCGGCCAGCGCCGTGGCCAGGTTAATCGCGGTGGTTGTCTTGCCGACGCCACCCTTTTGATTTGCGATAGTAATAATCCGGTTTCGCTCGCCGATCATTGCCGCATATCCAATTATGGTTAAGTTCGACGTCGAGGGCGATTTAACTCCAAAACAACAGAATCTCGCTCGACAACACTGCTGTGTTTTACCAGATCGAATTCCCAACGACCACGGGCTTTCTGGACCTCGCGCTCGTAATCCCGGCCTTTATGCAGCAACAAACGTATATTTTCATTCCGCTCCACCCACGGCGCCGCGTAGTCGAGCAGCACATCCAGCTCGGCAAGGGCTCGTGCCGAGATCACATCGCAGTGAGGAATGACCTTTGGCGCTTCTTCGATGCGGATGGCATGAACCGCAGCGCGGGCCTCACATTCCCTAAGGCAAACCCGCAGAAACGCCGCCTTTTTCTGATTGCTTTCGACCAGATCGACGTGACCGTCCGCCTGCTCCGAGAGGAGAATCGCGGTAATGATGCCGGGAAAACCGCCACCGCTACCGAGGTCGACCCAATGCGCCGGTTTCGGGTGAAGTTGAAAAATCTGCGCGCTGTCCGCAATATGACGTCGCCAGAGATCATCGATAGTTGACGGCGCGACCAGATTGATGGTCTTCGCCCATTTTTGGAAGAGCTCAGCAAAGTGCTGCAACCGTCCTTGTGTTTCACGTGAAACACGCACACCGTTTAATTCCATGGCAGGACTCTCACACCTTGCAATGTCAGGAAACCAGCTTCCGCTCTGCGGTTCCGTCCAGCTTGCGCAGATAGGCAAGCAAGAGCGATATCGCTGCCGGCGTCATTCCATCGATCCGCGACGCCTGCGCAATATTCTTCGGTCGCGCCGCCGTCAGCTTTTGCTTCAACTCATTCGACAAACCGGATAGAGCGGAGAAATCGAACTCGGCGGGCATGACGCGCTCTTCCTCGCGCCGCACCTGCACGATATCCGAGGCTTGCCTGTCCATATAGACGGCATAGGCAGCCTCGATCTCGACAGCATCCACAACGCGCCGATCCATCAAGCGCAATTCCGGCCACAGACCGGACAGTGATTCGACGGACTGCTCCGGATAGGACAAGAGGTCATATGCCGATCGGCGTTGACCATCCTTGTTGAGATGCAGTCCGGCCTTTTCCGCCTCGCTAGGTGTGACCGTCAATCCCTTCAATTGGGAACGCGCTCGCTCGAGCTTTTCCATGTATTCGTCAAAGCGCGATGCGCGATTCACGCCGACACAGCCAATGGACATGCCAAGCGGCGTCAGGCGAACATCGGCATTATCAGCACGCAGCGACAGACGGTATTCGGCACGAGAGGTAAACATTCGATACGGTTCAGCCACTCCGCGTGACGTAAGGTCGTCAATCATCACGCCAATATAGGATTCCGTACGGCTGAGCCGGATTGCCTCGCCCCCTGAGGCTAAACGCGCAGCGTTGAGACCAGCAATCAATCCCTGCGCCCCCGCCTCCTCATAGCCGGTCGTCCCATTGATCTGTCCAGCCAAAAACAAGCCGTGAATCTTCATCACTTCAAGCGAAGGCTTCAATTCGCGCGGATCGACATGATCATATTCAATGGCGTAGCCGCACTGCAGAATTCGAACTCGTTCCATACCCGGAATGGTTCGGATAAAGGCATCCTGCACTTCTTCGGGAAGCGAGGTAGATATCCCATTCGGATAAATGGTCGTATCGTCCAATCCTTCGGGCTCTAGAAAAATCTGATGGCCGTCTCGCTCGCCAAATTTAACGATCTTATCCTCGATCGACGGGCAATAGCGCGGCCCGACGCCTTCGATCTGACCGGAATACATTGCCGAACGCATGAGGTTGTCGGCAATGATCTTATGTGTCGCCGGCGTCGTCCGCGTCACCCCGCATTCGATCTGCGGATTAACGATGCTATCCGTCATGAATGAAAACGGCACCGGCTCGTCATCGGCACCCTGACGACCCACGGAATTCCAATCAATGGTATTGCCGTCCAGGCGCGCCGGCGTTCCTGTCTTTAGGCGGCCAAGCGTTAGATCATAGCGCTGCAAGGTGGCCGATAGCCCCACAGACGGTTCCTCGCCGACACGCCCAGCCGGAATCTTCTTGTCGCCAATATGGATCAGACCACGAAGGAAGGTGCCGGTCGTTAGAACGACAGCGCCACACCGGAAGACGCGCCCATCCTTCAGAACCACCGCTGATACCCGGCCATCATCGATGGTCAGATCAAAAGCGTCTCCCTCAATCACATCCAGGTTATCGATTGCCGTAATCTCAGCCTGCATGGCAAGCCGATAAAGCTTGCGATCAGCCTGGGTGCGCGGGCCACGAACGGCGGGACCCTTTTTCCGATTCAGCATGCGGAATTGAATACCCGCTGCATCCGCAACGCGACCCATCAAGCCGTCGAGCGCATCGATCTCCCGAACCAAATGGCCTTTGCCCAAACCGCCAATCGCCGGGTTGCACGACATCACCCCGATTGTGTCGCGCTTATGCGTGACGAGCGCCGTGCGCGCGCCCAAACGTGCGGCCGCGGCTGCAGCCTCACTGCCCGCATGTCCACCACCTACAACAATCACATCATATATTTTGTCGAGCATTTCAAAGCCCTCGGTATTGCCGCCTGTTTGGCACACCCAATTCAGGAGTCAAGAAGGTTTCACGTGAAACGTTCTCGGCGGACTGTCCGGAACCGTGTTTCACGTGAATCACTTACCAATGCAGAATTCGGAGAATATAACGTCAAGAAGATCCTCCACATCGACCCTCCCTGTGATCCGGCCCAAACTATGCGCAGATTGCCGCAGGAATTCCGCGCGTATATCCAACCCAGCCGAAACCGAATTCACCGCCCGCGTCAACGTCTCCAGGCTATCCGTCAATAGCGCCCGATGCCTTAGGCGGCTGGGCAGTGCCAGCGACAGAGCCGCGGATCGCATTCGCAAATCATTAACCAACAGTTGATGCAACGCCGTCAGACCGGCACCAGTCGCGGAGGAAATGCAGAGATCGTATTTTTCACCGTCGACAGGATGGATATCCGACTTGGTGCCTATACGAAAGACCTTACCATCGAAACCAGGAAAATCCGCTTGGGCCTCGGTCCCGATTTCAGCCAGGGACAGGATGATATCTGCTTCGGCCGCCGTCTTCAGAGCCCGCTTGATTCCCTCACGTTCAATGACTTCCTTTGTTTCACGCAAGCCGGCGGTGTCATACAGCTTCACCGCATATCCTTCGATATTGAGATCGATATGCAAGACGTCGCGCGTCGTCCCGGCAATATCGGTCACGATCGCCACCTCTCGCCGCGCCAGTACATTCATCAAGCTTGACTTCCCGGCATTCGGAGCACCGGCAATTACGACCTTCAAGCCATCCCTGACAATTTCGCCGAAATCGGCGCCGGCCAGATGCGTAGATAGTTCGGACTGCAGCTCTGCCATATCCGCCCAAACCAGATCGGACACAGAACCGGGAACATCATCCTCATCGGCAAAATCCAACTCCGCTTCGATCAGCGCTCGCGCTCGCGTCAAACGATCCGCCCATCCCTCATAAAGCCTGGAAAGGCCCCCTGCAGTATGCTCCACCGCCAATCGACGCTGCATTTCCGTCTCAGCCGCAATGAGATCGGCCAGGCCTTCGACTTCGACAAGGTCCATCTTGCCGTTCTCAAGGGCCCGGCGTGAAAACTCGCCATGTTCAGCCAACCGGCACTTTTCGAAGGACGCAAGCTCTCCGAGAAGCGTTGCGACAACGGCTTTGCCGCCGTGAACGTGAATTTCCGCGCAATCCTCGCCAGTGAAGGACGCCGGACCAGGGAAAATCAGAACCAGACCCTGGTCGACAATAAGACCATTTCGTGTGCGAATCGTTTTGAGCGCCGCTCGCCGAGGTTCCGGCAGCGACCCAGCCAATATTCTCGTCGCAGATAGGGCCTCCGGCCCGCTGATTCGTACGACTGCGACACCGGCCGGCAGACCGCCGCTGGAGAGCGCAAAGATCGTATCGTTGAAATCGTGCATAGAATTGATCCGCATCCGAATCGATTCGCCCTGAGGCGATCGAAGACTCATCTCACGGTTATACAAACAAAATCGGGCCGCACGATGCGACCCGACAATTTCGCTTCAGCTTACACCGCTCAAGAGCGATGGTGAATCCGGCTAAGTATTACGTGTTCATCGAGTCGAAGAAGTCCGGATTATTCTTCGTCTGCTTCAGCTTGTCGATCAGGAATTCGATCGCGTCCGTGGTGCCCATCGGCGCAAGGATACGGCGAAGAACGAAGATCTTCTGCAGATCCTGACGCGGCACCAGCAGGTCTTCCTTACGGGTGCCGGATTTAAGAATGTCCATCGCCGGGAAGATGCGCTTGTCAGCGACCTTGCGGTCGAGAACGATTTCCGAGTTACCGGTGCCCTTGAATTCTTCGAAGATTACTTCGTCCATGCGACTACCGGTATCGATCAGCGCGGTCGCAATAATCGTCAGCGACCCACCTTCTTCGATATTACGCGCTGCACCAAAGAAGCGCTTCGGGCGCTGCAACGCATTGGCGTCGACACCACCGGTCAGAACCTTGCCGGAGGAGGGGACGACGGTGTTGTAGGCACGGCCGAGACGCGTGATCGAATCGAGCAGGATGACAACGTCACGGCCATGTTCGACAAGGCGCTTGGCCTTCTCGATGACCATTTCCGCGACCTGCACATGGCGGACAGCGGGCTCGTCGAAGGTCGACGAGATGACCTCGCCGCGCACCGAGCGCTGCATGTCCGTCACTTCCTCGGGACGTTCGTCAATCAGAAGAACGATCAGATAGCAGTCCGGATGATTGGCGGTGATCGAATGGGCGATATTCTGCAGCAGCACCGTCTTACCGGTGCGCGGCGGTGCCACGATCAGACCGCGCTGTCCCTTGCCGAGCGGCGCCACGAGATCGATGACGCGGGGCGACAAATCCTTGGTGGTCGGAACGTCGAGCTCCATGCGGAATCGCTCGTTCGGATAAAGCGGCGTCAGATTGTCGAAGTGGACCTTGTGACGGATCTTTTCCGGATCGTCGAAATTGATGGTGTTGACCTTCAACAGCGCGAAATAGCGCTCGCCTTCCTTCGGTCCGCGGATCGGTCCCTCAACCGTATCGCCGGTCTTTAGCGAGAAGCGGCGGATCTGCGACGGGGAGATATAGATATCGTCCGGACCCGGCAGATAGTTGGCATTGGCGGAGCGAAGAAAGCCGAATCCGTCCTGCAGGACCTCGACAACGCCTTCGCCGATAATTTCCACGTCCTGGCTAGCAAGCACCTTTAGAATGGCAAACATTAGTTCCTGTTTGCGCATCGTGCTGGCATTTTCGACCTCGAGCGATTCGGCAAAAGCCAGGAGATCGGTCGGGGATTTGTTCTTAAGTTCTTGAAGCTTCATTTCAGCCATGAAGGGATTTACTCTGTTTTTAGAAGGGGAAAGGCAATGTTGGTCGTATTCAGAACCGCGATGAGGGCATTCGCGGGCGACAGAACTGATACATGCCACGAAGAAGAGATGGCGGGAAAATAGCGATTCACTTTGTGCCCCGCAAGGGGGGCCCGCAAAATGAAGGAAATTTAACTTCGACGCTAAGTTCTACTGTTTATTTCAGCCAAATGGCTTCACCACCACAAGGATCACGATCAGGATCATCAGCACCGTGGGCGCCTCGTTCATAAACCGCCAATAGCGGGCGGAATGCCGATTTTCATCGCGGGCGAAAGCCCGAACGGCGCGGCTGAAAAACATATGCACGCCGGTAAGCAGCACGACGAGACCGATCTTGGCATGCAGCCAACCGCCTTGAAAATCATAGACCGACCAGGCGAGATAAAGTCCGAAAACCCACGTCAGCATCATTGCCGGCGTCATGATCACCCGCAAAAGCCGCCGCTCCATCACCTTGAAGGTTTCCGATTGCTGAGAGCCTGGCTCTGCATCGGTGTGATAGATGAAAAGCCTCGGCATGTAGAATAGCCCGGCCATCCAGGAGATTACCGCGATGATGTGGAAAGCCTTGATCCAGAGGTAGAGATTGTCCGGATGCCAGGCGAACAGGCCGATCGCCAACGCCACGAACAGCAGGATCATGAAATATGCGCGCCGGCTGGCATAGGCGCCCGGGCGAGGATCTATCTGCTTTTCCCTCGATTGCTGACCCATCTATTCAGCCCCTCCATCCGCGCACGCGCTCGACCAAGGCGGCAACGTCCGATGGATCCGCCTGCGGCGTGATACCATGGCCGAGGTTGAAGATCAGCGGGCCGTGACCCAGATGCTGCAGGATCTCGTCGATCCCATCCCTTAGCGCCTTACCGCCGGCAACGACGCGCATTGGATCGAGGTTGCCTTGCACCGGCCCGTCCTGCTGCAGCTCCTTGGCAAAGGCAAGCGGCACCGACCAGTCAAGACCGATCGCATCCGCGCCTGTCTTCTGCCGATAGGTCTTCAGCAAATATCCTGCGCCCTTGGCAAAGGCGATGATCCGGGCCTGCGGCCGCCGCGACTTCACGGAAGCGATCATCCTGGCAACCGGCTTGACGGCGAAAGCCTCGAACTCCGTCTCGCCAAGCACACCCGCCCAGGAATCGAAGATCTGCACAGCGTCGGCGCCGGCATCGATCTGGGCCACCAGATAGTCGGCGGAAATATCGGCCAGCAGCAGCAGCAGATGCTCGAACGCGTTTGGATGCCGATAGGCGAAGAGCCGGGCAGGGGCCTGATCGGGCGTCCCGTGGCCGGCGATCATATAGGTCGCAACGGTCCAAGGCGCCCCGCAGAAGCCTAGCAGCGTCGTCTCCTCGGGCAGCTCGCTCCGCAGCCGCCGTACCGTCTCCATCACCGGAGCGAGGTGCCCAAGCACGCCGTCGACCTTCAACGCTCGAATGCCCGCTTCATCGATGGGATCCATCACCGGCCCATGCCCCTCGGTAAACCGGACATTGCGTTTCAATGCATCGGGAATCACCAGGATGTCGGAAAACAGGATTGCAGCATCGAAGCCATACCGCCGGATCGGCTGCAACGTCACTTCGACCGCATGCTCTGGACTGTAACAGAGTTCGAGGAAGCTCCCTGCCTTCGCCCGTGTCTCCCTGTATTCCGGGAGATAGCGACCGGCTTGGCGCATCAGCCAGAGAGGGGGAGGCGTCAACGTTTCTCCGTTGAGCACCCTCATGATCTTCCGGCGTCCATCGCTCAAGACATCATCCCATATAAAAACCAAAGATATATCTAAGGTTTCTATTTCTTAGAGTCGGTGACTATCAAGGATTAAAATTCATCCACGCCCTGTCCAATTTGTCGCGTACCCATGCGCACTTCCGCAAAGCCATCGGGGCATTTATGGGATATGTGGAAAGCGGAATAATTAGATCAATCTTTTTAGCAACTTGGCTCGTCCTCTGCTTTGAACCGTCCTGGGGATAAGCTGGGGAGCCGGGCAGCGGAAAACAGATTATCCACATTGCCCACAAGCGCCGATGAAGACCCTTAGCGAAAAACCGAAATGTGGAAAAGTCGGCGGTTTTCCACTTGCCCCCGACCGGGCGGTTCCCGTACCTCTCTTTTCTCCCGAGATATCAACAGGCGATGGAAAGTAGCGTGGAAAACCGGACAAGCTTCTTTCATCTGCATCTGATTTCTGACTCAACGGGCGAGACTCTAATCTCCGCAGGCCGCGCCGCATCGGTGCAATTCCATGCCAGCCAGCCGATCGAGCATGTCTATCCGCTGATCAGGAACCGCAAACAGCTTCTGCCGGTACTCGAAGCGATCGATCATAGTCCGGGGATCGTCCTTTATACGATCGTCGACCGCGAGCTTGCCGATTTCATCGACGAGCGTTGTCGAGAGATGGGCGTGCCCTGCGTCAATGTCCTCGAGCCGGTGATGAATGTCTTCCAGACCTATCTCGGTACGGCTTCGCGCCGCCGGGTTGGTGCCCAGCATGTGATGAATGCCGATTATTTCGCCCGCATCGAAGCGCTGAACTTCACCATGGATCATGATGATGGGCAGATGCCGGATGACTATAATGATGCCGATGTCGTCATTATCGGCATCAGCCGGACATCGAAGACGCCGACCAGCATCTACCTGGCCAACAGAGGCATCAAGACCGCCAATATCCCGATCGTCCATGGCGTGCCCTTGCCGGAAAGCTTGATCCAGGCGACCAAACCGTTGATCGTCGGGCTGGTGGCGACCACCGACCGGATATCGCAGGTTCGCGAAAATCGCATCCTTGGGGCGACGGCCGGTTTCGATCGCGGTGATTATATCGACCGCGCGACAATCTCCGAGGAGCTTAAATATGCCCGCTCGCTCTGCGCCCGGCACAATTGGCCTATCATCGACGTCACGCGCCGCTCGATCGAAGAGACCGCCGCCGCCATTGTTGCTCTGCGCCCGAAGCTGCGCTAAGCGCTGGATATCATGATTCCCGAGGTTCATCCGAATGACAGCGCCGCTCATCCTCGCTTCTTCCAGCCCATTCCGGCAGATGTTGATGAAAAATGCCGGCCTGCATTTCCAAGCGGTTGCGGCTGATATCGATGAACGTGCGATCGAGGCACCGCTGGAACGGGATGGCGCCGGACCGGATGCCGTGGCGCTAGTGCTTGCCAAGGCCAAGGCGAAAGAGGTGAGCGATCGCTTCGCCGGTTCGCTCGTCATCGGCTCCGATCAAACGATGTCGCTCGGCGAGCAGGTATTCCATAAGCCCAAGACGATGGCAGATGCTGAAAACCATCTGTACACTTTATCCGGCAAGACACATCGTCTGAACAGCGCCATCGCGCTGGCGCGCAACGGTGATATTATATGGGAACATGTGTCCCACGCCGAATTGACCATGCGCAAACTCTCGTTCGATTTTATCCATCGTCACCTGAGCCGGGTTGGCGACAAGGCGCTGTCGAGTGTCGGCGCCTACCAGCTAGAGGCTGAGGGGATACAGCTTTTCTCGAAAATCGACGGAGATTATTTTACCATCGTCGGATTGCCGATGCTGCCGCTCCTTCAGCAGCTTCGCGAACTCGGAGTGATCGATGGGTGATTCACGTGAAACATTCGGCCCTAATGCTTTTGTCACGGGCTATCCCATCAAGCATTCGCGCTCACCGCTGATCCATGGCCACTGGCTGCGAACACTCGATCTCGTGGGCAGTTATCGAGCGCATGAAGTCTCGCCGGATGATTTTCCGGCCTTCATCGCCTCCTTGAAGGACGGCTCGAGCGGCTTCGTCGGCGGCAATGTGACGATCCCGCACAAGGAGACGGCATTCAGGCTGGCGGATCGACCGGATGAATTGTCCGCGGAGCTCGGTGCTTCGAACACGCTCTGGCTTCAGGACGGCTTGCTGCATGCGACCAACACCGACGGCCGCGGTTTCACGGCCAATCTGGACGAGCGACATCCCGGTTGGGAGCATACCGGCCGGGTGGTGATCCTGGGCGCGGGCGGCGCCAGCCGCGCCGTCATCCAGGCGGTCCGGGATCGTGGCATAAAGGAAATTCACGTTGTCAACCGTACTGTCGAACGGGCACAGGAACTGGCGGATCGATTCGGTGAACGCGTCCAAGCCCATCCGATGGCGGCGCTGGATGAGGTGATGCGGGGGGCCGGCCTCTTCGTCAATACCACTTCGCTCGGCATGGACGGCGAGGCGGCACCCCGGATCGATTTTTCGCCGCTGGCTGAAAATGCTGTTGTCACCGACATCGTCTATGTGCCGTTGAAAACCCCGTTGCTTGCCCAGGCCGAAGAACAGGGCTTTGCCATTGTCGACGGTCTCGGCATGTTGTTGCATCAGGCTGTGCCAGGATTCGAAAAATGGTTCGGCAAGCGTCCCGTTGTCGATGAGGCGCTGCGGGCGTTAATCATCGCCGATATGGAAAAGCACTGATGATCCGCGTTGGCCTCACCGGATCGATCGGCATGGGAAAATCGACGTCGGGGAAGCTCTTCGCCGAAGCCGGTATCCCCGTAAATGACGCCGACGCAGTGGTGCATGATCTCTACAACGGCGAGGCCGTCCCTCTGGTGGAAGCCGCTTTTCCAGGAACGACGAAGGAGGGGGCTGTCGATCGACAGGAGCTTGGCCGCAAACTTGCTGCCGATCCCTCCGGTTTCAAACGACTGGAAGCCATCGTCCATCCGCTGGTCCGGCAGCGCGAGCGGACGTTTCTGGACCATCAGCGTGCCGCCGGGGCGGATATCGTCGTGCTCGATATTCCGCTCCTGTTCGAGACCGGCGCCGATGAAAGGGTCGACAAAATCGTCGTCGTTAGCTGCGATCCACAGATTCAAAGGCAAAGAGTGCTTGCCCGACCGGGCATGACTGAGGAAAAATTCAATATGATTCTCTCCCGCCAGACGCAGGATGCGGAGAAGCGGGCACGGGCCGATTACATCATCGACACCGGCCACAGCATGGACGCGGCGCGGAAGCAGGTCAGAGACATCATAGCGGACCTGCGGCAGCAGTCGGCGGACAACGAACCTACTGGCGGAGAGCCCTGATATGCGCGAAATCATTTTCGATACGGAAACGACCGGCCTGGACAACAGAGCCGACCGCGTCATCGAAATCGGCGGCATCGAGCTTTTCAATCATTTTCCCACTGGCAAGACCATCCATCTCTATATCAATCCCGGCGACCGCAAGGTTCACCCGGATGCGCTTGCCGTGCACGGAATCACCGACGAATTCTTGAAGGACAAGCCGCCCTTTGCCGATGTTGTTGAGGAGATCCTCATGTTTTTCGGCGAAGCGAAGTGGATCGCCCATAATGCGACTTTCGACATGGGCTTCGTGAATGCCGAATTCGCGCGGCTCGGCCGGCCGCCGATCCTGCCCGACACGGTGATCGATACGCTGGCCATGGCGCGGCGCAAACATCCGATGGGGCCGAACTCACTGGATGCACTCTGCCGGCGCTATGGCATCGATAATTCCCACCGCACCAAACACGGCGCGCTTCTCGATTCCGAGCTGCTGGCGGAAGTCTATATCGAGATGATCGGCGGCCGGCAGACGGCTCTTGGCCTCGGCAGCATCAACGGTTCATCCGCACGGTCCCGCCAGGCCGACGATGCGGAAGAGATCGTTGCGGATATCCTCGTGCGGCCGAAGCCTCTGGCAAGCAGATTGAGCCAGACCGAGCTGGAAGATCACGCCGCGCTGATTGCCAAGCTTGGCGAAAAAGGCATCTGGTCGAAATACCGCGCTTTGAACTGAAGAAATATTTCAAGCCGCCAAAAGAAAATGCCCGAATGGAAATCCGGGCATTTTTATTTCCATCGATGCAATAGATCGAAGGCTTAGTTCGGAACCGCTTCGACCTGGGCGCGAGCCTGTTCTTCGGCGACACGCTGTGTGAACATCTGTGCAAAATCAATAGGATCGATCATCAGTGGCGGGAAGCCGCCATTGCGGGTGACATCGGCTATGATCTGACGTGCGAAGGGGAAGAGCAGGCGCGGGCACTCGATGAAAAGCAGCGGCAGCATGTGTTCCTGCGGGAAACCGGTGACGCGGAAAACGCCGCCATAGACCAGCTCGGTGTGGAAGAGAACCCGTTCACCGTCCTTGGCTTCGGCATTCAGCGTCAACACGACGTCGAAATCCGATTCAGACAGCGGGTTGGCGTTGACGTTAACATTGATGTTGATATCGGGGGCGTTTTCCCGGGCCTGCAGCGAGCGCGGAGCACCAGGATTTTCGAAGGAAAGATCCTTGGTGTATTGAGCAAGGATGGAAAGGCTCGGGCTGGCTGCACCGTTGCCGCTGTTCTCGTTGGCCATGGGGGTTTCCTCTGACGTCAATGGGTGTCGCCATCTAGCATTTCGAATAAGGGCTTACAACCCTTGAGGCTCCGGCCATTTTCGGCCGCTTTGGCCTATTCTTCAAGGCGTTTTTGATCAGACCAAGGCGAGTTGCGATTGGGCTCACGATGAAAATCGGTCTCATCGAGATCGACAACGCCTCCCGCTCCGCGCGGCCGGGTTTTGGGGCTGGGACCTTGGTTCGGGCCTTGTCCAGTTCCACGCCTGAAGGCGCGCGAGCCGCCCAGAACGACGATGCGTTTCCGCAGGACCTTCCAGGCGAGTTCACGCACCGCCGGAATGAAGAGCAGCAATCCGATAATATCAGAAATGAAGCCGGGCAGCATCAGGAGGAATGCGGCAACGACGATCATGGCGCCATGCACCATCTCGCGTCCGGGGTCGCCACCGTTGCGGCTCTCGGCCGAAATGCGCTGCAGGATGCCGATGCCCTGGATTCTGAGAAGGGCAGCGCCCAATAGGGCGCTGAGGATGACCAGCGCCAATGTTGCCCAGACGCCGACCATCTTGCCGACGATGATGAAACCGGCGATTTCGGCAAGCGGCATCAGAAAGACGAAGATAGGAACAAGGGATAGGCGCATGTTAACGTGTCCTGGAAGCGGGCTTATATGCTTAGCGTTAGTCCATCGCGCATAATAAAGATACCAGTCCGCTATTTGAATGATAGATGGATGCGGACTATATGGGGATTGAAACTCTCAATTTTAACGGTGGTTCCGACACGAGATGGGTGCAAACGACTTTGTGACGATCTTTTTCCTGGTGGCGGCGGTGCTGATCTTCTTTCAGCTGCGTAGCGTCCTTGGCCGCCGCACGGGGAATGAGAAGCCGCCGCGCGATCTCTATGGTTCTCCCGATTCGGCTACCGGTCCGACTGTGCCCGATGCCGGCAAGGTGGTGACCCTGCCGCGCCGCGATGCGGCGGAGGATGAAGACCGCTTTGCTGCCATCGACGCCTTTGCGGCAGCCGGTACGGCGCTCAATGATTCGTTGCGCGAACTCAGCAAGGCCGACCCCACCTTCAATCCGAAGGAATTCGTCAACGGGGCGCGCATGGCCTACGAGATGATCGTCATGGCGTTTGCCGATGGCGACCGCAAGGCGCTGAAGGGTCTGTTGTCGCGAGAGGTCTATGAGGGTTTCGACGCTGCCATTACCGAGCGCGAGACCAAAGGTGAAAAGGTGAAGTCAACTTTTGTCGGCATCGACAAGGCCGACATCGTCAGCGCCGAGATGAAGGGGACGGAAGCTTTCGTGACGATGCGTATCGTCAGCCAGATGATTTCGGCGACCTACGACAAGACCGACACGCTTATCGATGGTGATGCCGAAGCTGTGGCCGAGATCAGTGATCTCTGGACCTTTGCCCGCGACAGCCGTTCGCGCGATCCGAACTGGAAACTCGTGGCGACCGAATCCGAACAATGACGACCCCATCGCAGGATTTCAGGCTTGAGCCGGCAACCTTCGCCGATCTGAAGGGCTGGAAGGACGACGATCCCTCCAGCCTTTTTCGTGCCATGAAGGACTGTCGGGCCTATGTCAAGGACGCGAAGCCTTACCGCACCGGTGCTGCCGGTTTGACCGCAAGTGATCTCCTCACCTTGCTCGATGATGCAAAGGATTGCGAGCCGAAGGACGCGGCCGAAGCCCGAGCGTTTTTTGAGCAACGCTGCCGGCCCTTCTTTATTCGCCGCGGCGACGGCGTCAGGGGTTTCGTGACCGCCTTTTTCGAGCCGGAGATCGCAGTCTCCGCGACGCCGGACGAGATCTATCGCTATCCCTTCTATCGCCGCCCGGACGATCTGATCGATCTGGATGATGGGAGCAGACCCGCGGAGCTCGATCCGTCCTATATGTTTGGTCGCTCGGACAACGGCACTCTCTCCGCATATCCCGATCGTGGTGAGATCGATCGCGGTTATCTCGAGGGCAGGGGCCTGGAGATTGCCTGGGCGAAGTCCAAGGTGGATGTCTTCTTCGTGCATGTGCAGGGCGCCGCGAGGCTGCGCTATCCCGATGGGCGCATGGGCCGCATTACCTATGCCGCCAAGGCCGGCCATCCGTTCTCGGCTGTAGGCCGTCTGCTGATCGAGCGCGGTCTACTCGACCGCGCGACGATTTCGATGCAGACGATTCGCGATTGGCTCTATGCTCATCCGCAGGAGGTCGATGAGGTCCTGTGGCATAACAGGTCCTATATTTTCTTCCGCGAGGCCGACGTCAGCGATCCGGCGCTTGGTCCGATCGCAGCGGCGAAGGTGCCGTTGGTCGCCGGCCGCTCGCTGGCGGTCGATCGCCTGATCCACACCTTCGGCTTCCCTTTCTTCATTCAGTCGGAAAGCCTGACGCATCTCGATCGCGGAAAGCCTTTTGGGCGGCTCATGCTGGCGCTCGACACCGGCTCGGCGATCGTCGGCCCGGCGCGCGGAGATATATTTACCGGTTCCGGCTACGATGCCGGAGAGCTTGCTGGTACCGTGCGCAATGACGCGGATTTTTATATATTGGTTCCGAAGGCGGCAGCTCAGAGGTTCGGCTGATGGCTTCAGATCGACAAACCAAGGAACGAAAGCTCAGCACGGACGAACGCATCCTCTGGGGCAAAGTCGCGAAAAGCACCCGGCCATTGCCGGAGCGACTTGCCGATATAGAGGCTTTCGACGAGGTTCTGGCGGCGGAGGCGCAGGCTGAGGAAACCGCACGCGCCGAAAAGGCGAGAGCTACGGCAGCGTCCGCCGATCCGCAAATTTCGCCGCCGCCGGCAAAACAGCCTTCCGGCACACACCAGCCGTTGGAGCGGCCGGTCAAGCGCAAGATCGCCAAGGGCCGGCTGGCGCTGGAAGCGCGGATCGATCTTCACGGACTGATCCAAAGCGAAGCGCATGCCATGCTTCTGGATTTCCTCCTCCGGGCACATCAACGCGGTCTTCGCCACGTGCTCGTCATCACCGGCAAGGGCAGTTCGATGGGCAGCGAGGGCGCCTTGAAGCGCGCCGTGCCGATGTGGTTTTCCAAGCCGGAATTCCGTTTCCTGATCTCGTCTTACGAGACCGCGGCACAGCACCATGGTGGGGACGGTGCCCTCTATATACGCCTGTCCCGACTGAAAGGGGACAGGCTGTGACCCCGTTCGGCGAAGCGGTGAGAAAACTCAGGGCGCGCAAGGGTGTCTCGCAGAAGGAAATGGCCGCGGCCCTGAATGTGACTCCGGCTTATTTATCTGCCTTAGAACATGGAAAGCGCGGCACACCGACCTTCGATCTCCTGCAGCGGATCGCCGGATACTTCAACATCATCTGGGACGAGGCAGAGGAATTGTTCCTGCTGGCACGCTTTTCCGACCCGCGTGTCGTCATCGATACCTCGGGCCTGGCGCCCGAATATACGGCCCTTGTCAATCGCTTGGCAGGCCGGATTCGCAGTCTTGATGCAGCGACAATTAGGGAACTGTCCCTGGTTCTCGAAAATGCCGGTAAAAGCGGCTGAAAACCGCCTTAATCCCCTGCTTTATGCCTGATATGGGGGCCTTCCGTTTGGAAGTTCGGGGTGAAACATCCTATATTCAGGGAAAGAAGAACTGCTGATTCGGTAGAGATCGGCGGTGTTCTCTAAAACACTGGAAAGACTTCAATAAATGACCGACACATCCGTAACCGAAAACGGCGGTAATGCCGAGTATGGCGCAGATTCCATCAAGGTTCTCAAGGGCCTTGATGCGGTGCGCAAGCGTCCCGGCATGTACATCGGCGACACGGATGACGGCTCTGGCCTGCATCACATGGTTTATGAGGTCGTCGACAACGCTATCGACGAGGCGTTGGCCGGCCATGCCGACATCGTCACGGTGACACTCAATCCCGATGGCTCGGTGACCGTCACCGACAACGGCCGCGGCATCCCGACGGATATCCATACCGGTGAAGGCATTTCCGCAGCCGAAGTCATCATGACCCAGCTACATGCCGGCGGTAAGTTCGACCAGAACTCCTATAAGGTCTCCGGCGGCCTGCATGGCGTCGGGGTCTCCGTCGTCAACGCGCTGTCCGTCTGGCTGAAACTGAAAATCCGCCGCCAGGGCAAGATCCACGAAATGAGCTTTACGCATGGCGTCGCCGATGCGCCGCTGCGGGAGACGGGCGATGCCACCGAGACCGGCACCGAAGTCAGCTTCATGCCGAGCACATTGACGTTTACCATGACGGAATTCGACTATGGCACGCTGGAGCATCGCCTGCGCGAACTCGCCTTCCTGAACTCCGGCGTTCGCATTCTCCTCACCGACAAGCGCCATTCCGACATCAGGCAGGAAGAGATGCTCTATGACGGCGGCCTTGAGGCCTTCGTTGCCTATCTCGACCGCGCCAAGAAGCCGCTGGTCGAAAAGCCGGTTTCCATCCGTGGCGAAAAGGATGGCATCACGGTCGAGGTGGCGATGTGGTGGAACGACAGCTACCACGAAAACGTGCTCTGCTTCACTAACAACATCCCGCAGCGCGATGGCGGCACTCATATGGCCGGTTTCCGTGGCGCGCTGACGCGCCAGATCACCTCCTATGCTGATACGTCTGGGATCACCAAGAGGGAGAAGGTGACGCTGACCGGTGACGACTGCCGCGAAGGCCTGACGGCTGTGCTTTCGGTAAAAGTTCCGGATCCGAAATTCTCCTCGCAGACCAAGGATAAGCTGGTCTCGTCGGAAGTCCGACCGGTGGTCGAAAGCCTTGTCAACGAGGCACTGAGCACCTGGCTGGAGGAGCATCCGTCCGATGCGAAGATCCTAGTCGGCAAGGTGGTTGAAGCCGCCGCCGCCCGCGAAGCCGCCCGCAAGGCGCGTGAGTTGACCCGGCGCAAGGGCGCGCTCGATATCGCCTCGCTGCCCGGCAAGCTTGCCGATTGCTCCGAACGCGATCCAGCCAAGTCCGAAGTCTTCCTGGTCGAGGGTGATTCGGCAGGCGGTTCTGCCAAACAGGGCCGTTCGCGCGAAAACCAGGCGATCCTGCCCCTGCGCGGCAAGATCCTCAACGTCGAACGTGCACGTTTCGACAAGATGCTGTCGAGCCAGGAAATCGGCACGCTGATCACCGCGCTCGGTACCGGCATCGGCAAGGACGAGTTCAATGCCGACAAGCTGCGCTATCACAAGATCATCATCATGACGGACGCCGACGTCGACGGCGCCCATATTCGCACGTTGCTGCTCACGTTCTTCTTCCGGCAGATGCCGGAGCTCATCGAGCGCGGCCATATCTATATCGCGCAGCCGCCGCTCTATAAGGTGACGCGCGGCAAGTCGGTGCAATATGTGAAGGATGAGAAGGCGCTGGAAGAATATCTGATTGGCCAGGGTCTCGAGGATGTCAGCTTGCAGCTCGGCACCGGCGAAGTCCGCGCCGGGCAGGATCTGCGAGAGGTCATTTTCGATGCTCTGCGTCTGCGCACGCTGCTTGAAAATCTGCATTCTCGCTATAACCGCGCGGTGGTCGAACAAGCGGCGATTGCCGGCGCTCTCAACGCCGAGCTCATCAGCGACCCGGCGCGTGCCGAGGAATTGGTGAAAAACGTCGCCAAGCGGCTCGATATCATTGCCGAAGAGACCGAGCGCGGCTGGGAGGGTGTGCTTACCAGCGAAGGCGGCTTGCGTTTCGAGCGCATGGTGCGCGGCGTCAAGGAAGTCGTCGTTCTCGACATGGCGCTGATCGGCTCGCAGGATGCGCGCCATATCGATCAGATCGGCTCGCGCCTCAAGGATATCTACGATCTGCCCCCGAAGCTCGGGCGCCGTGACGGCGAGACCGAAATTTCCGGCCCGCGCATGCTGCTGGAGACGATCTTCGCCAGCGGGCGCAAGGGTCTCACCATGCAGCGCTACAAGGGCCTCGGCGAGATGAATGCCGAACAGCTTTGGGAAACGACGCTCGATCCGAACGTCCGCTCGCTGCTGCAGGTCAGGGTTAATGATGCCACCGACGCTGACGGTTTGTTTGCGCGGCTCATGGGTGATGAAGTCGAACCCCGGCGCGAATTCATCCAGGACAACGCGCTAAGCGTCGCGAACCTCGATATTTAGTTGCCAATTTCGGAAATAAAAAAGGCCCGCCTGATCTTCAGGCGGGCCTTTTCATTTTGATATCAATTACTTGGCGATGAAGGTGCCGTTAAAGGCGAGCTCGGAAAGCGGCTTACGCTGGCTCGGCACTTCGCGTTCCCTAAGCTTTTCCGGAAGCTGGTTCTTGTCACCGATTTTGCCGATCGCAACGGCGGCTTCGACGCGGAAGCCATCGGGAATGCCGAGAACCTCATAGGCTTTGTCTACATGGAAACCGGTCATGCCATGCGCTTCGTAGCCGGCTAGGTGCGCCTGGATCGCCAGAAAGCCCCAGGCCGTGCCGGCATCGAAGGAATGGCTGTAGTTCGGCTTCTGCTCCGCAGAACCGAGCTCGCCGTTATGGGTGCGCGAAACGACAAAAAGAAGGGCAGCGGCGGACTTGACCCAGCCCTGGTTGAATTCCACCAACAGGCTCAGGAACTTGTCCCAATTTTCCGAGCCGCGCAGCGCGTAGACGAAGCGCCATGGTTGCAAGTTGGAGGAGGACGGAGCCCAATGCGCGGCTTCCAGCATGGTCAGCAGGTCGGCTTCCGGCATGGTTTCGTTGGCGTAGGCGCGTGGCGACCAACGGTCGAGGAAAAGCTTGTCGATCGGATATTGCGATTCGCGGGAATTGCTTGATGTCATGGGGTTCTTTCCATTTGAAGGAAGGTGGTCGCAGCCGGTCGTTGGGAGCGGACCGGGCGACTGGCCTTTGGGGGGATGCCAAGCAAACCTATACCCTGCTTGTATCTACAGTCCAGTCCACGTCGAGCTCTTCGCGGAAGGCGAATCGCTTCAGGTGGTCGACCACCACATTCTGCATGCGTTCGAGGTCCTGTGGATTTTCGACGTGCAAGGTCATCAGCAAAGTGGAAGCGTCGGCCACGAACTCGACGGAGGTTTCGGGGCTGAATGGCACCTTTCCGGCGGCCTCATTGAATTCCACCGCGAATCTGTGGCTCCAGTGCTTGCAGAGCTGCTGAAGATAGCGGCTGGCATGGTCTGTTTTTACGGTCGAAACGGATGTTGGCATGTGGCGCTCCAATAACTGGAATATAACGGACAAGTTTTCCGTATAATCGTATCTGGCCTTGCGAGGTAGACAGTCTGTTTCAACATTGCGTTATTTCGGTGAAACGCGATTTCGCTATGATCCCCTAATAGGATAACGCGCGCGAATTGGAGACAACCTTGCTGGTGAACGGAAAGTGGATGGAAGACTGGCAGCCGGTCCAGGCCAAGGATGCGAAAGGCGGCTTCGTTCGCCAGACGTCGAGCTTCCGCAATTGGGTGACGCCGGATGGGCAACCGGGCTCGACGGGTGAGGGTGGTTTTGCTGCCCAAACCGGCCGTTATCATCTTTATGTCGCTCTCACCTGTCCCTGGGCCTCGCGCACTCTGATCGGCCGCAAGCTGAAGGGTTTGGAGGATGTCATTTCCGTATCGGTGGTCGAGCCGGCCTTGACCAAGCAAGGCTGGCGGTTCGGCGACTATCCCGGCGCAACCGACGATCCGATCAACGGCGCCACCTATATGCATGAAATCTATACCAGGGCCGATCCGCTCTTCTCCGGTCGAGCCACTGTGCCGGTACTCTGGGACAAGCGGAAGGGCACGATCGTCAACAATGAATCCGCGGATATCCTGCGTATGCTGAACGACGGTTTTGGTGATCTCGCCAGCCATACGATCGATCTTTATCCGGCAGGCAAGCGCGAAGACATCGATGCTTTCAACGCCCGTATCTATCCCGCCCTCAACAACGGCGTTTACCGCGCCGGTTTCGCAACGACACAGATCGCCTATGAAGAGGCTTTCCGCGATGTTTTCGATTGCCTGGATTGGGTTGAAAGCGAGCTGGAAGGCAGAGACTTTCTCTTTGCCAAGCATCCGACCGAAAGCGACATCAGGCTTTTCGTCACGCTCGTCCGCTTCGATCTTGCTTATCATGGCCTGTTCAAATGCAATCTCCGCCGCCTGTCGGATTATGCCAATCTCCAAGCCTTCTGCCGCCGCATGCTTGACTGGCCAGGTGTCGCCGAGACCGTCAGCTTCGACCATATCAAGCGCGGCTACTATTCCATCGCAGCCCTTAACCCGACGGGGATCGTGCCGGTCGGCCCGGCGCTGGACGAGCTTTTCTGATACTCGACCGTCTCTGAAAACCCGTCTAAGGTCCGCCTCGCTTTGATAGAATGAGGAGGGTGGTCATGGATTGGGAGGAGTTTCGACGCTGGTCGGAAAAGGCAGCAGATTGGGGTGCGGACTATCGCGCATCGCTCCGCGACCGGCCGGTGCGGGCGCAGACGGCGCCAGGCGAAATCGCTGCGCATATTGTTGATTCACCACCCGAAGCTGGCGAGGCGATGGAGGATATCTTCAAGGATTTTGAGGATATCCTTGTTCCCGGCATGACGCATTGGCAGCATCCGCGCTTCTTTGCCTATTTCCCCGCCAATGCCGCCCCGGTCTCGGTCATCGCCGAATATCTGGTCAGCGTGATCGCCGCCCAATGCATGCTCTGGCAGACCTCGCCCTCCGCCACCGAGCTGGAAACCAAGGTGGTCGACTGGCTGCGCCAAGGCCTTGGCCTTCCCGACAGTTTCACCGGCGTCATTCAGGATTCCGCGTCGACGGCGACGCTCGCCGCCGTTCTGGTCATGCGCGAAAGGGTGCTCGACTGGCAAGGCAACAGCCAGGGCCTCGCGGCGAACAAGGCGGTGCGAATCTATTCCACCGATCAGGTTCACACCTCGATCGATCGTGCCATCTGGATTTCCGGCATCGGTGCGGAGAACCTGGTCCGCATTCCCTCCGGCGGCCCGGACAGCGCCATGGACACGCAAGCACTAGCGGCTACGATCGAGCGAGATCGCGCAGCGGGTCTGCTGCCAGCCGGCGTGATCGCCTGTGTCGGCGGCACCAGCACCGGCGCTTGCGACGATATCGCAGCGGTCGTCGAGGTGGCGCACCGTTATGGACTTTACGTGCATGTCGACGCCGCCTGGGCGGGCTCGGCGATGATCTGCCCGGAATTCCGGGAGCTATGGCAGGGTGTCGAGAAGGCCGATTCCGTCGTCTTCAATCCGCACAAATGGCTTGGCGCCCAGTTCGATTGCTCGGTCCAGTTCGTCCGTGAGCCAGAATCCCTGGTGCGCACCCTGGCCATCCATCCGGAATATCTGCGCACCCATGGCCACGACGGCATCATCAATTATTCCGAATGGTCGGTGCCGCTCGGCCGTCGCTTCCGTGCGCTGAAGCTCTGGTTCCTGCTGCGCTATCACGGGCTCGAAGGCTTGCGGACGATGATACGCAACCACGTCGCTTGGTCGCAGACGCTGGCTAAGCGTCTGGCAGCCGAACCGGATTTCGAGATCGTCACCCAGCCATTCCTGTCGCTCTTCTCCTTCAATCACAAGGCGCCTGCCGGCACTGATCAGGAAAGTCACACTCAGCGCCTGATTGCCGCCATCAACAATGACGGCCGCATCTATCTGACCCAGACGAGGGTGCGTGGCCGAATGGTCGTTCGCTTTCAGGCCGGGCAATTCGAGACGACGGCGGAAGATGTCGATATGGCCTTCGCCACGATCGTTGAAATTGCACGATCTTTGCCGTCCGCATAGGAAAAGCTGTTGTTCCAACGCGGGTAAACAAGACGTGTTATGTTGCCAAATCGCTGGGTGACACTGGTGAATAATTCGTTCATATATGGTGAAACCAATCTCGTCTTTGAAAATGCAGGGAAGGAAGACCTATGAAATTGTTGCGTGTTGGCGATGCCGGCAAGGAAAAGCCGGCGCTTCTGGATAGCGAAGGCAAGATCCGCGATCTCTCGGCTCATGTCGCTGATATCGGCGGTGAAGCGATATCGCCTGCCAGTCTGGCGAAGATCGCCGCGCTCGATCCGAAGAGCCTGCCGGAATTGGCCGAGGGCCGCATCGGCGCTTGCGTCGCCGGCACCGGCAAATTCATCTGCATCGGCCTGAATTTCTCCGACCACGCCGCCGAGACCGGCGCCACCGTGCCGCCGGAACCCATCATCTTTATGAAGGCCACCTCGGCCATCGTCGGCCCGAACGACAACGTGCTGATCCCGCGCGGCTCGGAAAAGACCGACTGGGAAGTCGAGCTCGGCGTCGTCATCGGCAAGACGGCAAAGTATGTCAGCGAAGCCGATGCGCTGGATTACGTCGCTGGCTATTGCGTCTCGCATGACGTCTCGGAACGCGCCTTCCAGACCGAGCGTTCGGGACAGTGGACCAAGGGCAAGTCCTGCGACACCTTTGGGCCGATCGGTCCGTGGCTTGTCACCAAGGATGAAGTCGCCGATCCGCAGAATCTCGGCATGTGGCTGAAGGTCAACGGCAAGATGATGCAGAACGGCTCCACCAAGACCATGGTCTACGGCGTTGCTTACCTTGTTTCCTATCTCAGCCAGTTCATGTCGCTGCACCCCGGCGATGTCATCTCCACCGGCACGCCTCCGGGCGTCGGCATGGGCATGAAGCCGCCGCAATATTTGAAGCCCGGCGATGTCGTCGAACTCGGTATGGAAGGCCTCGGCACGCAGCGCCAAACCTTCCAAGCTGACGCTTGATGAACGTGCACGGTCAGGAACTTTAACGTTTTGAGACCATTTTTGATGCCGGAGAGCGATTCTCCGGCATTTTCACACGTAAGAACTGCGCGGGGTTATATTGCCGTGCAACAAAAACTGTTAGTCTCGATAGTAAGAGCTTAAAGGATGAGGTCGCGCATGTGGGGAGCGTTCTTCGTCTGATCACCTCGAAAGGTAATGCTTCTTATGTTTTATCAGCTCTATGAACTCAATCATGCCGCCCTCGCACCCTTCCGCGCCGCCGCCGACATGATGCGTCTCGCCTATGCCAATCCCCTCAATCCCCTTTCCCATACGATGCTTGGCCGCACGATGACGGCTAGTCTCGAAGTTTTCGAGCGCACCACCCGGCGCTACGGCAAGCCGGAATTCGGGCTGCATGAGACCTCGATCGACGGCAAGCCGGTTTCTGTCTATGAAAAGATCGTCTGGAAGAAGCCTTTCTGCAATCTGATCCACTTCGAGCGCAGCCTGCCTGCCGGCCATGGCAGCGATCCACGCATCCTCATCGTCGCGCCGATGTCTGGCCACTATGCGACCCTGCTGCGCGGCACCGTGGAAGCCCTGTTGCCGGGCGCCGACATCTACATCACCGACTGGATCGATGCTCGCATGGTGCCGATGACCGAAGGTACCTTCGATCTGGAGGATTACATCGATTACGTCATCGAGATGCTGCACCATCTCGGGCCGGACACCCATGTCATTGCCGTCTGTCAGCCCTCCGTGCCGGTTCTGGCCGCAGCCGCGGTGATGGAAGCGGCTGGCGATCGGCTGTCGCCCTCGTCGATGACGCTGATGGGCGGCCCGATCGACACCCGCATCAATCCGACAGCGGTTAACCAGCTCGCCAAGGACAGGCCGCTGGAGTGGTTCGCCGACAATGTCATCATGAGCGTGCCCTGGCCGCAGCCCGGCTTCATGCGCCCGGTCTATCCCGGCTTCCTGCAGCTTTCCGGCTTCATGTCGATGAACCTCGACCGGCATATGATCGCGCACAAGGACTTCTTCATGCACCTCGTCAAGAATGATGGCGAGCCGGAGAAGCACCGCGACTTCTACGACGAATATCTGGCGGTCATGGATCTGACGGCGGAATTCTACCTGCAGACCGTCGATCAGGTGTTCATGAAGCATGCGCTGCCAAAGGGCGAGCTGACGCATCGCGGCCAACTCGTCGATCCCACCGCGATCCGTAATGTCGCGCTGCTGACGGTCGAAGGCGAAAACGACGACATTTCCGGCGTCGGTCAGACCAAGGCGGCACAGACCATCTGCACCAACATTCCCGACGATATGCGGATGCACTATCTGCAGCCCGATGTCGGCCACTATGGCGTCTTCAACGGTTCGCGCTTCCGCCGCGAAATCGCGCCACGTATTGTCGCTTTCACCCGCGAACATGCCCGCACCGGCAGGCCGGTCGTCAAGCGTGTGATCAAAGGCGGCAAATCCGCCTGAAATTGCAAAGAATTAGCTTTTGTTGAATTATTGGGCCGGATTCAAGGGGTTGTCCGATTTTCCCGGCAAATGGCATTGAAGGCTCACGAAGAGGTTACCATCTCGATTCCAGCGGTTCGGCATGTGGCCGGGCCGCCTTACTGCGAGGATACCTCACGATGAACCAGTCAGCATTGCTTCGCCCGGATTGGACTCCGGCTACCATTGCCCTGATGATACTTGGCTTCGTGGTCTTCTGGCCTCTGGGTCTCGCCATGCTTGCCTATATTCTCTTCGGCGAACGCCTGAGAGATTTCAAACGGGATGTGAACCAGAAGGCCGACGGCATGTTTGCCGGCTGCGGCCGCCATCGCGGCCGTTATCGCCAGCATTTCTCCACCGGCAATGTCGCCTTCGACGATTGGCGCCGGGCAGAGCTGGAGCGCCTCGAAGAGGAGCGCCGCAAACTCGATGAAATGCGCGCCGAGTTCGACACCTATGTCCGCGAACTTCGCCGCGCCAAGGATCAGGAAGAGTTCGACCGTTTCATGCGCGACCGTAACAACGTGAAGCGCAACGATGATAACGGCCCGGCTTCCGAATTCCAGACGCCGTAGTCGCGACAGCTTATGCAGTCAAAACCGGCATCCGGCGATGCCGGTTTTTCTTTGCCAGAAACCCGCGCGAATCGTATAAAACTGCATTTCATGTTTCCGCTTCCGTCCAGATCCCGTCGACCTGTTCCCAAGCCGCCCGCGCCGGAAACGCGCACGTTGGACGTGGCGGGCCGGCTGATGCCTCTGACCATCCGCCAGCATGAACGTGCGACACGGATCACGCTCAGGATCGAGCCCGGCGGACGAGCGCTGAAGATGACTATTCCGCGTGGCCTGGCGGCCCGTGAGGTCAATGCTTTCCTCGACCGGCATCAGGGCTGGCTGCTGACCAAGCTCGCGAAATTCACCACCGGAGGCAGTCTTCAGAGCGGCGGTGAAATCCTTTTGCGTGGTGTCCGCCATCGCATCGAGCACACCGGCAGCCTGCGCGGCCTGACCGAGGTGGTCACCGCCGATGGCGTGTTGGTTCTGCGCGTCAGCGGCCTGCCGGAGCATGCCGGCCGGCGCATCGCGGCCTTCCTCAAGAAGGAGGCTCGTGCCGATCTGGAAAAGCTGGTCGCGGTGCACGCAAGGGCGATCCGGGCGACGGTGTCCTCCATCAGTATGAAGGATACCCGCAGCCGCTGGGGTTCCTGTTCCTCGGAGGGAAACCTGAGCTTTTCCTGGCGCATCGTCATGGCGCCGCCGTTGGTGATCGACTATCTCGCCGCCCACGAGGTCGCGCATTTGCGCGAAATGAACCACGGCCCGCGCTTCTGGGCGCTCTGCCGCAAGCTTTGTCCGGACATGGACGAGGCCAAGGTCTGGCTGAAGCGCCACGGCAGCCAGTTGCACGCGATCGACTTCGATTGAACCCTGTTTGGCTTCCTACCAGGCGCGTAAAATTCCAGCACACGTCGCGTTTAGGCTCGACTCTTTTGAAATTTCGTGTCACTCCGCTGCCATGAACCCGGATATCAAAATTTGCGGTCTGAAGACGCCGGAAACCGTGGATCGCGCGCTTGAGCGTGGCGCCACCCACATCGGCTTCAACTTCTTCGAAAAGAGCCCGCGCTATATTGAACCTGACCTTGCCGGCCAGCTCGCAGAGCGTGCCCGCGGCAAGGCGCAGATCGTCGCCGTAACGGTCAATCCGACCAATGACGATCTCGACGAGATCATGTCGCTGGTGCGACCGGATCTGCTGCAGCTCCATGGTAATGAAAGCCCTGAACGTGTCTTGACGATCAAGGCGGTCTATAATGTGCCGGTCATGAAGGCCATGCCGGTGCGTGACGCCGACGATCTGAAGCGGGTCGAAGCCTATATCGGCATTGCCGACCGCTTCCTGTTCGACGCTAAGCCGCCGGCCGGCGCAGAGCTGCCCGGCGGAAACGGTGTGTCCTTCGACTGGAGCCTGATGAGCTGGCTCGACGATCGCGTCGACTACATGCTGTCCGGAGGCTTGAACAAGGACAATGTCGCGCTGGCGCTTACCTCCACCAAGGCCACCGGCATCGATACTTCTTCCGGCGTTGAGAGTGCGCCGGGTGTGAAGGATCTGAAGAAGATCGATCAGTTTTTCGACGCTGTTGCAGAAGCATGCCTGCCGGAACCGGCAGCAGGGAGTTAAGAGTGAACCAGACGCCAAAACCGAATTCCTTCCGCGCCGGCCCCGATGAGGACGGTCGTTTCGGCATTTACGGCGGCCGTTTCGTCGCCGAAACGTTGATGCCGCTGATCCTGGACCTGCAGGATGAATGGAACAAGGCGAAGGACGATCCGGCCTTCCAGGCGGAATTGAAATCTCTCGGCACGCATTATATCGGCCGCCCGAGCCCGCTTTACTTTGCCGAGCGCCTGACGGCCGAACTCGGCGGCGCGAAGATCTATTTCAAGCGCGAAGAGCTGAACCACACCGGCTCGCACAAGATCAACAATTGCATCGGCCAAATCCTGCTGGCGAAGCGCATGGGCAAGAGCCGTATCATCGCTGAAACCGGAGCCGGCCAGCATGGCGTGGCGTCGGCGACGGTTGCTGCCCGCTTTGGCCTGCCTTGCGTCGTCTACATGGGCGCGACAGACGTCGAGCGCCAGGCGCCGAACGTTTTCCGCATGAAGCTTCTCGGCGCCGAGGTCATCCCTGTTACCGCCGGCAGCGGCACGCTGAAGGACGCGATGAACGAGGCCCTTCGCGATTGGGTCACCAATGTCGACGATACCTACTACCTGATCGGCACGGCCGCCGGCCCGCATCCTTACCCGGAAATGGTTCGTGACTTCCAGTCGGTGATCGGTACCGAAGCCAAGCAGCAGATATTGGAGGCCGAGGGCCGTCTGCCGGATCTCGTCATCGCTGCCGTTGGCGGCGGTTCCAACGCGATTGGCATCTTCCATCCGTTCCTCGACGACGAGGGCGTCAAGATCGTCGGCGTCGAAGCTGGCGGCAAGGGCTTGCAGGGTGACGAGCATTGCGCCTCCATCACCGCCGGCTCGCCCGGGGTGCTGCATGGCAACCGCACCTATCTGCTGCAGGATGGCGACGGCCAGATCAAGGAAGGTCATTCGATTTCGGCTGGCCTCGACTACCCCGGCATCGGCCCGGAGCACTCCTGGCTGAACGATATCGGCCGCGCCGAATATGTGCCGATCATGGACCATGAGGCCCTGGAAGCCTTCCAGACGCTGACGCGCCTCGAAGGCATCATTCCGGCGCTCGAGCCGAGCCACGCGCTTGCCGAAGTCATCAAGCGCGCGCCGAAGATGGGTAAGGACGAGATCATCCTGATGAATCTGTCCGGCCGCGGCGACAAGGACATCTTCACTGTCGGCAAGATTCTGGGAATGTGAGTTAGACACCATGACCGCACGTATGGACAAACGTTTTGCCGCTCTGAAGGTCGAAGGCCGCCCGGCTCTCGTCACCTATTTCATGGGTGGCGATCCCGATTACGACACCTCGCTCGGCATCATGAAGGCACTGCCGGAAGCTGGCGCCGACGTGATCGAACTGGGCATGCCCTTCTCCGATCCCATGGCCGACGGCCCGGCGATCCAGCTCGCCGGCCAGCGCGCGCTGAAGGCCGGCCAGACGCTCAAGAAGACGCTGCAGCTTGCGACCGATTTCCGCAAGACGGATGGCGATACGCCGATCGTGATGATGGGTTACTACAATCCGATCTACATCTACGGCGTCGAAAAATTCCTCGATGATGCGCTTGCCGCCGGGATTGACGGCCTGATCGTCGTCGACCTGCCGCCGGAAATGGATGATGAGCTCTGCATCCCGGCAATCCGCAAGGGCATCAATTTCATCCGCCTTGCGACACCGACCACCGACGACAAGCGCCTGCCGACCGTTCTCAACAACACCTCCGGCTTCGTCTATTATGTCTCGATGAACGGCATCACCGGTTCTGCCTTGCCGGACCCGTCGCTTGTCTCGGGCGCCGTCAAGCGCATCAAGCAGCATACCGACCTGCCGGTCTGCGTCGGCTTTGGCGTCAAGACGGCCGAGCATGCGAAAGTCATCGGCGGCTCCGCGGATGGCGTTGTCGTCGGTACGGCAATTGTCAACCAGATCGCCACCAGCCTGACCAAGGACGGCAAGGCGACCTCTGACACCATCCAGGCCGTCGCGACGCTGGTGCGCGGCCTGTCGACGGGAACGCGTTCGGCGCGCCTTGTTGCTGCCGAATAGTTTTCCCACATAGGCAGAGGTCTTCAATCAGAGTCGATTGAAGAAATGGCCTATGCGCATTAGGTGTCGACTACGATATCGGTTAATTCAGTCGATCAGGAGTTTTCGAATTGAACTGGATCACGAATTACGTCCGCCCGCGGATCAATTCCATGCTGGGCCGTCGCGAAGTGCCGGAAAATCTCTGGATCAAGTGCCCGGAGACCGGCGAAATGGTCTTCCATAAGGATCTGGAAGACAACAAGTGGGTGATTCCAGCCTCCGGTTTCCATATGAAGATGCCGGCCAAGGCCCGCCTCGCCGATCTCTTCGATAATGGCGATTACGAATCGCTGCCGCAGCCGAAGGTCGCGCAGGACCCGCTGAAGTTTCGCGACTCGAAGAAATATACCGACCGCCTGAAGGACAGCCGCGTCAAGACCGAGCAGGAAGACACGATTCTGGCTGGCGTCGGCAAGGTTCGAGGCCTGAAGCTGGTTGCTGTCGTGCATGAGTTCAATTTCATGGGCGGCTCGCTCGGCATTGCCGCCGGCGAGGCGATCGTCAAGGCGTTCGAACGCGCCATCGCCGAAAAGTGCCCGCTGGTGATGTTCCCTGCGTCGGGCGGCGCGCGCATGCAGGAAGGCATTCTGTCGCTGATGCAGTTGCCGCGCACGACCGTTGCCGTCGACATGCTGAAGGAAGCCGGCCAGCCCTATATCGTCGTGTTGACCAACCCGACGACGGGTGGCGTCACCGCTTCCTACGCTATGCTTGGCGATATCCATCTTGCGGAGCCGGGTGCGGAAATTTGTTTTGCCGGCAAGCGCGTCATCGAACAGACGATCCGCGAAAAGCTGCCGGAAGGCTTCCAGACCTCCGAATATTTGCTTGAGCACGGCATGGTCGACATGGTCGTCAAGCGCCACGATATCCCCGATACCCTGGCTACGCTTCTGAAGATCCTGACCAAGAAGCCGGCGAATGACGTGTCTGCGAAGGACCTGAACGGAGCGGCGCTGCCGATGGTGGCGAACGCCTAACCTGGAACGAATGGCCGAAAGGCGGAGTGCGGGATGACAGCCATGGATCAATCCGCAGTGAGCGAGGCGGCACGGGAAATCGACAAGCTGATGGGGCTGCATCCCAAGGGCTTCGATCTCTCGCTCGACAGAATTACCCGGCTGCTCGACATCCTCGGCAATCCGCACAAAAAATTACCGCCGGTGATCCATGTCGCCGGCACCAACGGCAAGGGCTCGGTGACGGCCTTCTGCCGCGCGCTTCTTGAGGCCGGCGGCCTGAGCGTGCATGTTCATACCTCGCCGCATCTCGTCAATTGGCATGAGCGCTACCGCATCGGTGTCAAGGGAGGCCGCGGCGCGCTCGTGGACGATGCGGTCTTCGCCGATGTGCTCCGGCGTATTGCCGATGCCAACGGCGGCCAGAAGATCACGGTGTTCGAGATTCTGACCGCGGCCACCTTCATGTTGTTTGCCGAGCATCCGGCCGATGCCGCGATCATCGAAGTCGGTCTCGGTGGCCGTTTCGACGCCACCAACGTCATTTCCGATCCGGCCGTCTCGGTGATCATGCCGATCTCGCTCGATCATCAGCCCTATCTCGGCGACCGCGTCGAGCTGATCGCGGCGGAAAAGGCGGGGATCATGAAGGCCGGCCGTCCCGTCGTCATCGGCCACCAGGAATATGATGCGGCCCTGGACGTGCTGATATCGACAGCCGAGCGGCTGCGCTGCCCGACCGCGGTCTTCGGCCAGGATTTTTCCGCCCATGAGGAATACGGCCGGCTGGTCTATCAGGACGAGTTCGGTCTTGCCGACCTGCCGTTGCCGCGCCTGCCGGGGCGGCATCAATATGCCAATGCCGCGGCCGCCATCCGGGCCGTCAAGGCGGCGGGCTTTACGGTTACCGAGGCGATGATGGAAAAGGCGATGATTTCGGTCGAATGGCCGGGCCGCCTGCAGCGTCTGACGGAGGGCAATTTGTTGCCGCACGCGCCGGAAGGCGCAGAAATCTGGGTCGATGGCGGCCACAATCCGGGCGCCGGCGAGGTCATTGCCGAAGCAATGGCCAATTTCGAGGAGCGTCAGCCGCGGCCGCTGTTCCTGATCATCGGCATGATCAATACCAAGGATCCGGTCGGCTATTTCAAGTCATTCACCGGCCTGGCGGAAAAGGTCTACTGCGTGCCAATTCGTGGCAGCGACTCGATGATCGATCCTGTTGTTCTGGCTGGAGCCGCCTATGACGCCGGCCTGGTGGCCGAGCCGATGTCGAGCGTCGGCCAGGCGCTAGACGCGATCAAAGAACTGGCCGTGCCCAATTTGCCGGCCCCGCGCATCCTGATCGGCGGCTCGCTTTATCTCGTCGGCGATGTCCTTGCCGACAACGGCACGCCGCCAAAGTGATAAATCGGACCAACAAAAAAGCCCGGACGAGCCGGGCTTTTTAATGAACTCAATCGATATCGATCAGGCAGCGCTGGAAATCCAGTTGTGCAGGGCGGTCTTGGGAGCGGCGCCAACCTTGATGTCGGCAACTTCACCGGCCTTGAACATGGCAAGCGTCGGGATCGAGCGAACGCCGAACTGGGCAGCCAGTTCCGGGTTTTCATCGATGTTGAGCTTGGCGACCTTCACCTTGCCTTCGAACTGTACAGCAAGCTCTTCCAGAGCCGGAGCGATCATCTTGCACGGACCGCACCATTCGGCCCAGAAATCAACGACGACGGGCTCTGCGGACTGAAGAACTTCGGCAGCGAAGTTGGAGGTATCGACTTTTACGGTAGCCATAGGCTGCTCCTTTACCGGGATTTGCGGGTTGCAATGTATGTGAGGGTGCGGTGCCGGAATTTCAATGTCCGGTATTTCACTTTGTCTTGAGCTCTGCAAGCGCCAATGCGAGCGCCTCTCCGGACAGCGTGTGGATCGAGGCATTCTCGGTATAGACGAGCACGCAATCGACGCGTTTGCCGGGGTAGAGTGGCGAGAGGATCTCACGATAGATGGCAAGCTGTGCCCGATGGGCGAAAGGAATCTCGTCCGCGACACGCGGTGGCACCCGATTCGTCTTGTAGTCGAGGATGACAAGGCGATCATCGAGCACCGTCAGTCGATCGATGCGGCCGGAGACCGCAAAATTCTGATCGCCGAGCGTCAGCGTGCCCATGATCGAGACTTCGGCCTGGGCATGGGCGCTGAAAACGCCCTGAAGTTCAGGATGCGACAGCAGCGCCAATACGGAGTTGATCAGCGCTTCGCGCTCCGCCTGCGGCCAGAAACGTGCAGCTCGCTCGGCGTAGCGCCGCGCCGCATCGGCGCGATCTGCCGGCGCGATCTCCGGCAATGTCTGCAGCATGCGGTGGATGAAGCGTCCCTTTTCCAGGGAGCGATCCGATTTGGTCTTCTCGCTGAACAGCGGCGAGGCGACGAGTAAGTTGTCGGCCTCGTCGTCGATGATGGTACCGGCACCGGACGGGCTGAGCGGCCGAGGCAGGTTTCGTTGCGGTGGCAGGGGCCGGCTGAGCCCTGCCGGCAGCGCTCCTCGGTCCCGCATTGCTTCCACCTGTTCCATATGTTCGAAACTGCGCTCGACCTGGGTGACACGCCAGCTCAGCCCCTGCCATTCGCCGTCCGGTCCGGAGAAACTGACAGGAGTGCAGCGTTCGCCATCCTGGCGGAGCGCCGTAGAAATCATAGCATGCCATGTATCGCCGTTTTCGCGGATGCCGCGATAGCCGCAGATGATCAGCCTATCGGCGGCTCGCGTCATGCCGACATAGAGCAGGCGGCGATACTCCTCTTCCGCCAGATTTTGAAGCCTGGTGGTGTCAGCCTGGGTCAGCGAATTGGCGAGTGCACTGACCGGCACCCAGACCGGCAGCGGGATTTCGTTTTTCCGGGTCTCGATCAGTCGCAACTTCGGTAGATGTGTATGTGTGAAGGCTTTGCCGCCGCCGTCGACGAGGAAGACGATGGGCGCTTCCAGTCCCTTGGAGGCGTGCACCGTCATGATCCGCACCTCGTTGCGGCCTTTGTCCTGCTCGCGCTTCACCGTCGGCGCCTCCAGCTCCAGCGTCGAGATGAAGGATTGCAGACCCGGCAGCCCGGAGGTTTCGTGATCCAGTGTGAAGGTCAGGAATTCATCGAGGATATCGCTGACTTCGGTGCCGAGCCGAGCCAGGAATTGCCGCCGGCCGCCGAAGCTGCCGAGCACACGAGCATAAAAGTCATGCACGGATAGGCATTTCGACAGGGCCAGGAAGGTTTTCAGCCTGTCGACCGCATGGCCGAAGCGCTCATGACCGTCATCGGCGAATGTCTGTAGATGGCTCCAGACGCTTTCATTGTCACCTCTGTACGCCGCGACGGTAAAAACATCGTCTTCGCCGAGATCGAATAGGGGGCTCTTCAGAAGAGCGGCGAGTGAGAGATCGTCTTCCGGCAGCAACAGAAAGCGGCCAAGCGCCAGGAGATCCTGAATGGCGATGTGGCTGGTCAGTACCAGGCGGTCGGCGCCGGCGACGGGGATATTGTTGCGCCGCTTCAACGCCCGGGTCAGAGCGTTGACGAAGCTATCACGCTTGCGCACCAGTACGAGGATGTCGCCGGCTTCGATGAAGCGGGCCTTGCCCTTGTCGATGATTGTCCCGCGGCCAATGAGGTTGCCGATGGTCTGCGCCATACGCCGTGCCAGGATCGCCGCCGGCGCACTTTCCGGCGTCGAATCGAACGGCGCGGTCCAGTCTTCCTCTTTCGCCAGCGGCTCCGGCGCAATCATGTCCCAGAGATCGACAGCACCCGGATGGCCGATGCGGCTGGAGCGGTGCACGACGGGTTCGGCGACTGCGCTGAGCCCTCGGGCATTTTCCGGCGCGGTGAAAACATGATCGACGGCGGCTAGCACATCGGCGGTCGAGCGGAAGGAGAGCGGCAGTCGGATCGACGAAAACTGCTGGCCGCTGGTCGCCACCCGCCGCCGCGTCCGGTCGCTTTCCTCAGAGAAGCGTTCTGGCCGCGCACCCTGGAAGGAATAGATCGACTGTTTCTCATCGCCGACCGCGAAGATCGTCCTGAGGGTCGGCCGGGCGCTTTCGCCGGAGAAGAAATCCTCCGCCAGAGACTGGATGACGCTCCATTGGATGGGGCTGGTGTCCTGCGCCTCGTCGACGAGGATGTGGTCGATGCCTTGGTCGAGCTTGTAGTGGATCCAGGGGCCGACGTCCTTCTTGGTCAGGAGATCGGCGGTGCGGGTGATCAGGTCTTCGAAATCGAGCTGGCTGCGTCGCTTCTTCAGTTCTTCGTAGTCACGGTTCAGCCGGTCGGCGAGGACGAGCGCTGCGCGGGTGGCGCGATACATCCGCATCAGCTTCAGCCGGTCGCGGCAGGCGACGATATGTGCGCGGGCCGCGGCGACGGCGTCGGCCAGCGTGGGTGCATCCGTCAGCATCGCCTTGACGAAAAACTGGCTGTCCGATTTCGGTTCGCCTTTGGCGGTCAGCATCACCTTTTCGAGGATCTCCGCGCGGGCGATCGGGTTGGATTCGCGTTTGGCAAGGCGCAGGCCGTAGGCGATATCCAGCGCCTTCGCGCCACCTTTGAGATCGGCAAGCGTGAGATAAAGCTCCAGCGTCGAACCGGAGAGGCCGGGCAGCGGCCAATATTGTTCCGCGATGGCGGTCTCCGTATCATCGGGAGAAAGACCGAGCCGGGTGAGCAGTGCGGCCTCGAAGCCGCCCTTCCCCTCGGCATCCATGGTAAAGCGGCGGATGGCGTTGCGGTTGGCGACGATGTCGCCAAGCAATGTCTCCAGGCCGGATTCGTCGCCGAGATCGAGCACATAGGCGAAGGCTTCTGCAAGCTCCGGATTCTGATGCGGCGGCGTCGCGGTCAGCAGCGAGCGGCGAGCATCATCGAGCAGGGTCGCTGCAGCGCGATCGTCGAGAACGGAGAAATGGCCAGCAACGTTGGCTTCCAGCGGGAATTGATGCAGCAGCGCCTCGCAGAAGGCGTGGATCGTCTGGATCTTCAGCCCCCCCGGCGTTTCCAGGGCCTTCGCGAAGAGGCGGCGTGCCTCGGCAAGCTTAAGGAGACCCGGTTCCGCGCCCTCGATCTCGGCGATCCGTGCCCTCAGCTCCTCGTCCGGCAGTATTGCCCATGCGGCCAGCCGATCGAAAACGCGGTTCGACATCTCCGAAGCAGCGGCCTTGGTATAGGTCAAGCAAAGAATGGCTGACGGTCGTGCGCCGGCGAGAAGCAGGCGAATGACGCGTTGGGTCAGCACATGCGTCTTGCCGGAGCCGGCATTGGCCGAGACCCAGGCGGAGCGTACCGGATCGGAAGCGATGGATTGCTGGACCGTCGTCCAGCCGATCCACGCGCCGGCATCATCGCTGTTGGGCAGGGCAGCCAGTTCGTTGGCGGAAAGATTACTCATCGCCCGCGCCCTCCTGCTCGGTTTCCGCCGTCGACCATTCCGAGACGCGGGCAAGGTGATCGTAGTCGCCGCCATACTCGAATTGCTGGGCGGGGATCAGCCGCGAGGAAAAACCTTTTTCGCCGGATTGCAGAAGGGCGACGAATTTGACGAGTTGGTCCATCGACTCCAGAGCCAAGTCCATAGCCGACTTTGTTTCCGTCTTGCCGCCGCGGTTGGAAAGCTCGTTGTTGACCTGATCGATCTTGAAGCGATCGCCGGGTCTAAGCCGGACATAGAGCAGGTTCTCCGGCAGGAGCGGGCCGACATTGCGGAAAGCGCCGGCCTTGAGCGCGTAGGCTTCCAGCGCCAGTTGCGGATCAAGCAGTGCGCGGGCTTGCGCCGGAGACGGATTGTAGCCGGTCTTGTAGTCGATGATATCGGCGGCCTTATCGCCCTTGAAATCGATGCGGTCGGCGACGCCGGTGAGGCGGATGCCGATCGGCTCGATCTCGACGCCAGCGGGCACTTCCGTTGCCGTCCTGCGGATTTCCGGCCGCCGTTCCGCTTCCCAGGCGAGAAAGGCACGCGCCACTTCGCGAAAGCGCGGCCGCCAGACGCTGTCGATATGAACCGGCAATTGTTCGGCGTCGAAAAGCTCGGCGACGATGCGATCCATCGCCCGCGACGCATCCGGCGTTCCGGCAATATGGCCCTCACGGATGAAACGGTCGATGATCTTGTGATAGAGCGTGCCGCGCTCGGCTGGGCCGGGGTCGCGGTTGAAGGGATCGATCGGGTCGAGCCGCAGGACGCGGCGGGCGTAGATCGCATAGGGGTCGCGCCGCAGACGGCCGACCTCGCTGAAGGAATAGCTCTTAGGCTGCAGCTCGGCCGGCGGTTTGGGGGACGGCCTTACCGCCGGTGCCTGGTTTTCGCCCTCGTCGATCATGCTGGCCCAATGGCGGTATTGATCGCCGCGGGCCTTCAATTCACTCGCGAATGTCTTGCCGCCCAGCGCCATCAGGCGCTGCAGCCAGCGCGATGCGACGGTCGGGGTCGAGCCTTGTCGCAGCGCGCGTGAATAGATCAGATCGCGCGTGCCGTTTGCCATTTCGAAGTCGTGAGCAAGCTGACCGATGCGCCGCTCCGGCGGTTCCAGGCCGATTTCGGTCTTCATCGTACGGGAGATGAAGGGATTGTTGGCGGTTTGACCCGGCCAGGAACCTTCGTTGAGCCCGCCAAGGATCAGCGTATCGACGCTCTGGAGGCGCGCCTCCAGCGTGCCGAAGATGAACAGGCGGGGATGGCTCAGTGCCCGGGGCTTGACCGCCTGGCCCGCGGAAAGCGCGGCCATGATGTCGATCCACTGCGGCCCGTCCGCTTCAAGTTGGCTATGGGTATCGATGACCTCCTTCAGCAGGCTTGCCAGCGTATCGCCGGCCTCGCCGGACCAGAGCGCAGCCAGGTTGCCGCGCTCGTCTGCGGCGACGGACTCCAAGGCGCGGCCTGTGCGTTCAGCCCATTCGGACAGGGTGGGGTGACTGTCGGACGCTTGCGGCAAAAGCACAGACGCCAGTGGTTCGCAAACCTCTGTGACCCGCTGGGCCAGCGCGCGTGCCCGGTCCACGGCGTCCGGGGGCAGGGATTTGCGCCAGTGTGGCGGATGGCGGTCCATGGCCTGTTCGGCAAGCTGGCGGTCGAGCAAGGATTCCAGCGCGCCGATATCGACATCGGCAATGCCACCCCTCAAGGCCAGGATTTCCAACGCATCGACGCCGAGCTGCAACGCATCCTGGGCTAGGCTGAAACGGGCGAGAGGATGCTTGAGCAGCGAAACGATGGCGACGGGATCGCCGGGGCGGAGCGTAGCTTCGAGCAGCAATTGCAGCAGCGCGCCCTGCGGCGTGGCGGCAAGCGGCGTGCCGGCCGAATCGTCGGCAATGATGCCGAAACGTGCCAGCTCCGCCGTAACGCGCCGGGCCAGATTGCGGTCCGGCGTGATCAGCGCCGCTTGGCTCTCGCCACCGTTCCGTCCGGGTTTTTCCAGCGCGAGCCGCAGAGCGATGGCGATCGCAGTTGCCTCTTCCCGCTCGTTTGCCGCTTCGATCAGGGCGACATCGGCAAAGGCTCGCGCAATGGAGCCTGGCGCGAGCGTCTTTTGCCATGCTCCCCAGCCGCTGGTCGCCTTCGCGGGCGCAAGGGCGCGTGACAGGATCTGTGCGCGCATCTGCATGCTCTCGGACGCTTCGGCAACGGTTTCGACATCGCTCCGGGTCGCACGCAGCCGCTTCAGCAGCAGCGACAGGCCATATTGCGGATGACTGCGTGTTGTCGGATCGACCTTTTCGCCGGCGCCAAGTTCCGGGGCTACCAAACGCCAGTCCTCTTCCGGCGTCGTGAGGTCGAGCCCCGGCAGCACGATGACGCCCTGCGGCAGGGACGCGACGGCAGCGATCAACTCCGCTGTAGCCGGCACGGAACCGGTGGAGCCGGCGATGATAATCGGCCCGGCATGCTGCATGGTGGCAAGCCGCTGCGCTTCGGCGCGCAGAATGGCGTTGCGGTTCCGGGCAGGCGAGGATTTGCCGAGTTCCTCCAGCCGCGCCGGCCAGAAGGCGCTGGCGATCTGAAGGAATTCAGCCGTCAGTTGCCACCAGAGCGCATGGTCCTCGGCACTGAGATTGCCAAGCTCGGCCCAGTCGCGATCCTCGGTCTCGATGGAATCGATGAGTTCCGCAAGATTGCGCGCCAGCCAGATGGCATCCGCTGGGCTCGCCGGAGCAACGAGCGGCGAATCCGAATGGATGTCGCGAACGATTTGCGGCAGCTTGTTGCGCCAGGCGAGGATCAGCCGCGCCAATTCCAGCAGTCGCGCCGTATTGGCAAGCGGCTGCGCCAGGTCCGCGGTCGCTGGCAGGGCCTCTTCGAAATAACCGTTGTCGTCATCGGTCTCGCCGAGCGGGCGGATCACCGGCAGGATGGCCGAGCGGCCGCCGAGCAGATCGACGAATTCCGAACGCAGCACGCGTGCGGCGCGCCGAGTCGGCAGAAAGATGGTAACCTTGGCGAGCGATAGTGGATCGCTGGGATCGTGCCGAAAATGCTCGGTCAGCCGGCCGTCGCAGAGGGCGCTGGCAAGGGTCTTCAGGAAAGGCAGGCCCGCCGCGATCGTCAGGATGCGTTGCCGGTGCCCGCCCGTCATCCGGTCACGCAAACGCCCGGAAGGTCCGGATCGTCTCCTCCGCCTCGCCGATCGCCTCCGGCGTGCCGACGGTCAGCCAGTGACCGTCGAGCATCGTGCCGTAAAGCCGGCCTTTGGTGATCGCCTTGTCGAAATAGATGTTGATGTTGAACGCATCGTTCGGTGCATCGTCAAGAAGGGACGGGCTCATGACGAACGCACCGGCATAGACGACGCCGTTGTATTGGGCGTCGCGATAGCGTGTGAGCCGGCCGTCGTCAGCCATGCTGAAGTCATTCTTGCCGTTGTGACCCGTGGTTCTTTCCAGCTCGACGCAGAGCATCGCCATGTCCATGCGTTGCTCGTCGTAGAATCCGGTCAATCGGTCGAGGTTCGTCCGATGGCCGGGCTGCTCGCCGATCCAGAACAAGTCGGCATTCATGATGAAAACTGGATCGCGGCTCAGCAGCCTAAGGCCTTTGACGAGGCCGCCGCCATTGTTCATCAACGCGTCCCGCTCGTCGGAGATCAGGATTTCAAGGCCGCGATAACTGCGCAGATGCGCTTCCATCTGGTCGGCATGATGATGGACGTTCACGACAGCCCGTTCGACTCCGGCTTCCGCCAGCGCATCCAGCGCATAATCGATCATCGGCTTGCCGGCGATCTTTACCAGCGGCTTTGGGATGGTGTCGGTGATTGGTCGCATGCGGGTCCCGAGGCCCGCGGCCAATACCATGGCTTGTCTGATGGTCATCTCGTCTCGAACTTGTGATTCGCTCGGCTGTCTTCCTTTAGCATATCGCAGGAAAACCGTCGCCCGGTCTCGGGCAACTATACCCCGCCTATTCCAGTCCTTGCACACCATTCGCGCAAGGGAGCGAGTGTTTCGTGCTCGAAAGCGATGGCGAGATAGGCGAGCGTGCGCGGCATATGTTTCATATAGCCGGGCTTACCGTCGCGCTGCAGCAGCCGCACCCAGAGGCCGGCGAGCTTGCAGTTGCGCTGTGCCGACATGATCGCCCAGCTTTTCAGGAACTTTGCTTCGTCGAAACCGCCCTGGGCGCTTCGGAGTGATAGATAGTCCGCTATCATTTGATCGTGCAGATCGCGTTCGATAGTGACGCGCGCATCTTGGACGATGGAGGCGAGGTCATAGGCCGTCGGCCCGATCATCGCATCTTGGAAATCGATGAGGCCGATCCGCTGGATGCCCTTTTCCTTGGCCCGCCAGATGATGTTCGGCGAATGAAAATCACGCAGCAGCAGATTCTTTTCCGAATCGTCCAACTCATCGATTAGGCCGTCCCAGATCGCCAGATATTCCGCCCGTTCCTTATCGCTCGCCGGCGCGCCGCGCTTCCACGGTAGATGCCAGTCGATGAGCAACCGCGCTTCCATCGTCATGGCCGTCCGGTCGAAATCCGGAACATGATGGATATGGTCCGGCGTAACCGGAATATCCTGCGGGATGCGGAGGCTATGCAGATGCGCCAGGCAGGCAACGCTGGCCCGATAGCGCTCGGCAATCGGCTTGCCTGCTTCGTCGAGCACGCCGTCGGTGCCGAGATCCTCGATCAGCAAGATGCCCTGATCATAGTCGGCCGCAAAGATTTCCGGCGCTGCAAAGCCATTTTCGCGCAGCACATTGGCCAGTGCCACGAAGGGATAGGCGTCCCAAGCGAGATGCGCGACCTTGGGATAGGGCTTTCCGTCAAGCACAGCCGGCCCCTCGGGGAGTCGCGGCCAATCCATCAGGATCACGCGCTTGCCGCCGCCATGCGGATGGATGGATTCATAGGCGCGTAGCGACGCATCGCCCGTCAGGAAACGGCGCTCGGCACCTGCATAACCATGAGCATCGAGGAAAGCGCGAATCGCCAGAACGCGTTGGATGCGGGCGAATTGCTTGGGAGGCGCTGTGATCGTCGCACGACGGCCTTCACCTTCGTGCTCCAGCTTGAGATCGATGCGCTCTTTCGGCAGTTCGCCCTCGGCCATCTCAGGCCATTCCACCAGGCAGATGCCAGTCTGCAGCGCTTCGTCGAACCCGAGCTCGGCCAGTTCGCTGGCATCGCCCAAACGATAGAGATCGAAATGCGAAACGGGGATGCGAAGCTCGTAGGATTGGACGAGCGTGAAGGTCGGGCTCGGCACGTCCAGTTCGGCATCGTCGGCCATGGCGCGCAGGAGGGCACGGGCAAGCGAGGATTTTCCGGCGCCGAGATCGCCCGATAGCGCCAGGCAATCGCCCACCTTCAGCACAAGCGCCAGATCCTCGCCCAGGCGAGTGGTTGCCGCGTCGTCTGCCAGGAAAAGGGTGATGCTGGTGTTCGCTGCTGTCATTCTGCGGCGACGGAGTGCGGCAATTCGGCGGATGGAATCCGGCAGGTGACCGTGGTTCCCTTGCCCGGCTGGCTTTCGATCGACACCTGGCCGTCATGCAGGCTGACGAAGCTTTCAACAATGGAGAGACCGAGGCCGGCGCCGCTGCGCTTGCCGCCCTTGCCGCTGGACGCGAAGCGGTTGAAGACCGTCCGGATGATTTCTTCCGGAATGCCTGGACCTTTATCGGCGACCGAGAAGACGAAATCCGTGCCGTCGCGTGCGCATTTCAGCGCGATCGTCGAGCCTTCCGGTGCAAAATTGGCGGCATTGTTCAGAAGCTTGAGCAATATTTGCTTCAGCCGCTGTTGATCGGCGACGACGGAGCCGAGATGGGCGGGGACGGTGATTTCCAGCGTAACGCCGCTTTCCTGCAGCCGGTCGGCAATCTGCATCGACACTTCATCGAGGAGGTCGTCGAGCGCAATCTCGGAATAGTTCAGCCGCATGATGCCGGCATCGACGGTCGCAAGATCGAGAATGTCGTTGACCAGCGTCAGCAGCACCGAGGAAGAGGTGGAGATATGATCGATATACTCCGCCTGCCGATCGTTCAGAGGCCCGATGCCCGGCGTCTTCAAGAGATCGGTGAAGCCGATGATGTTGGTCAGCGGCGAGCGCAGCTCATAGGAAACATGCTGGACGAAGTCGTTCTTCAGCTCGTCGGCCTTCAGCAGCGCTTCATTCTTTTCGGTGAGTGCCCGTTCGGCGCGCACACTGTCGGTCTTGTTGACGAAGGTCAGCATGGTCTGCGCGTTCGGCAACGGAATGACGGCATAGTCGAGGACGAGGTTGGAATAGAGCTCCAGTGTACCTTGCGACGAGGGCCGTTCGTCGTCGAAACTAGTGATCTGTTCCGCAAACCGCTTCCAGCCATCCGGCCGATCGTAGGACGGCGAGCAGGCTTCGGCCAGCGCCTGGATATGCGTGCCCGGTTTGGCCTGGGTTTCGGTGATGTTCCACAATATGCGGAATGCCGGATTGGAGAGGCGAATGCGGCCGTCGGGGCCGAAGACGGCGACGCCTTCGGAGAGATGGTCGATGGTCTCGCCCTGCACCTTGACCAGCGTGTTGTAGCGCGTTTCGAGATCGACCTGCTCGGTCAGGTTCTCGAATACCCAGGTGGCGCCGCCCTGCGGGTGAGCAGTGGCGAAAACCCGCAGGATCTGACCGTTAGGCAAGTGCCAGAGGTCGGTTTGCGTGTCGAGCGCACGGTAGACGGACAAAACGCCGTCTTTCCAGGTTTTCCAGTTCAGTTGTTCCGGCAGCTTCTTGGCGCCGCGCAGCCGATCCAATAGCTCGCTATTGTCAGGCTTCTTCTCGAGGAAGGCGATGTCGAGTTCCCAAAGCTGGACGAAGGCCTGATTGTAGAATTGCAGCCGCCGGTCGCCGTCGAAAATCGCGACCGGTGTTGCCAAGTGATCGAGCGTCTCGGCGTGGCTCTTCAGCGTGCGCGCCAATTCGGCTCGGACCGCTTCCGCTTCGGAAACGTCGATGGCGATGCCTGCCGAACCATCCGGCGATTTGACGTCGATGACATCGAAGAAGGTGCGGTTGCCGTGAACGACGGTAGAAATCTTGTCGTGGAAGGGCGATTCCGGTGTCGTGGAGGCACGGATGCGCTCGCGAGCGACGGTGGTCAGGAATTCGCGGCCCTCGCGGATGGCCTCATCCGGCGATACGGCCTCGACCGCTTCGCCATAGGCCTGGTTGACCCAGGTCAGCTTGCCCTCGGCATCGCGCCGCCAGACAGGCAGGTCTATGGCATCGAGCAAGTTCTGAAAGGCGGAGATCGAGGTCATGAGCCTCTCGCGCTCGATCTTCAGTTCGGCCAGCTCTGCGCGCAGATTGTTGAGCGCGATAAAGCGGACGAAGGCGCGGCCGCCGGAAATACGGCCCTGCGCTTCCAATATTTCGTCGCGGTTCGTTTCGACCACCATGTCGAAGCTTTGGCCGCTGCCGCGCAGCTTGTCGATTGCTTTTTCCAGCTCGCCGGCCGACCAGGATTTCAGCCAGCGGCCGAAAGCGAGGAATTCGTTGTCCTGCGGCGCACCGGTCTCGACAGGAAGTTGGCCAAGCAGCTCCGGCCGCGCGTTCTGTCCGTCCCAGATGATGATCCGGCGGTTCTTGTCGGCGATCAGCGCCTGATATTGCGAAATGCGCTGGTTGGCGTCTGATAGCGCCGTGCGGATCTCGCGGCTTTCGCTTTCCATATTGCCGCGCTGGCGTATCATCCACACGGTCGACAGGAGCGCGGCTGAAATCACGCCGATGATAACGGAGAAGACGGCCATTTCGGAGGAGGTGAAGAGACGGACTGCTGCCGGCGTGCCAACGCTGGTCTGCGCCAGAACGGGGCCCGCCAAGCCGGTAACAATGCCTCCGAAAACGCTGAAACGCAGCAAGCGGGTCAATGAGGCCAATAGGCCCGCATTTGTCCGCCGCTTCGCCCGCGGTAAAAGCATATATGCGCCGCCCTGCCGTTGCCGCGCGATCCCCGCTGGAGGCATCGCTGGCTCAGGCAGGCTGTCTTTCCCTTCAGACATAAGCGGTCTGTCTCCGTCCTATAATGTGCCGCATCTCGACAAGACATCCCATTTTCATGGCTCCGGACATGGCCGGTTCGTCACGAATCAAGTCTAAAAACAATACTGCCTAAGGGAATCGCCGGGAAGGGAGCGGGCCAAAAAATAAGCCCCGGCATTTGTCAATGCCAGGGCCACAAGATATTGTGGATATCGATCGTAAGATCAGTATCTGTAGTGGTCAGACTTGAACGGACCCTGCGGAGTGACGCCGATATAGGCAGCCTGTTCTCCGGAAAGCTCCGTCAGTTTCACGCCAAGCTTGCTGAGATGCAGGCGAGCAACCTTCTCGTCGAGGTGCTTCGGCAGCACGTAGACCTGGTTTTGGTACTGGCCGGGCTTGGTGAAGAGCTCGATCTGCGCCAGCGTCTGGTTGGTGAAGGAAGCCGACATGACGAAGGACGGATGGCCGGTAGCGTTGCCGAGGTTCAGGAGGCGGCCTTCCGACAGCAGGATGATGCGGTTGCCCTTGGCGAACTCGATCATGTCGACCTGCGGCTTGATGTTCGTCCACTTGAGGTTACGCAGAGCTGCGACCTGGATCTCGTTGTCGAAGTGGCCGATGTTGCCGACGATCGCCATGTCCTTCATCGCGCGCATATGGTCGATGCGGATGACGTCCTTGTTGCCGGTTGTGGTGATGAAGATGTCGGCAGTAGAGACGACGTCTTCGAGCTGGACCACTTCATAACCGTCCATGGCAGCCTGCAGGGCGCAGATCGGATCGACTTCCGTGACCTTGACGCGGGCGCCGGCGCCGGAAAGCGAGGCAGCCGAACCCTTGCCGACGTCGCCGTAGCCGCAGACGACGGCAACCTTGCCGGCCATCATCACGTCGGTGGCGCGACGGATACCGTCGACCAGCGATTCCTTGCAGCCGTACTTGTTGTCGAACTTCGACTTGGTGACGCTGTCGTTGACGTTGATCGCCGGGAAGGGCAGCAGGCCCTTCTGGCTGAGCTGGTACAGGCGGTTGACGCCGGTGGTGGTTTCTTCGGTGACGCCCTTGATGGCTTCGCGCTGCTTGGTGAACCAGCCCGGCGATGCCTTGAGGCGCTTCTTGATCTGCGCGAAGAGGATTTCCTCTTCTTCCGAGTGCGGATTGGAAAGAACGTCTTCGCCGGCTTCAGCGCGAGCGCCGAGCAGGATGTACATGGTGGCATCGCCACCGTCGTCCAGGATCATGTTGGAGAGGCCGCCATCGGTCCACTGGAAGATCTTGTCGGTGTAGATCCAGTAGTCTTCGAGGCTCTCACCCTTGACGGCATAGACCGGAACGCCGGAAGCGGCGATCGCGGCAGCGGCATGGTCCTGGGTCGAGAAGATGTTGCAGGATGCCCAGCGCACCTGAGCGCCGAGAGCGACCAGCGTCTCGATCAGGACGGCAGTCTGGATCGTCATGTGCAGCGAACCGGTGATGCGCGCGCCCTTCAGCGGCTGTGCTTCGCCGAATTCGGCGCGGCAAGCCATCAGGCCCGGCATTTCGGTTTCGGCGATAGCGATTTCCTTGCGACCGTAGTCTGCAAGGCCGATATCCGCGACGATGTAGTCCTTTTCAGTGCTCATGAAGGTCTCCAGCCTGAACGATGCATATCGCGCCATAGGCAAACGCCTCGGCCGAATGCAACAAAATTGCACGCTGACAGCGTGTGGGATGATGCCGTGTAGCAGGCTTCAAGCTGGAAATCAATAATGATATAAAGAAGTCTTTATGTCTTTATATCCTATCTGGCGCCCGGATGAGGAGGGCTCACATCTCTTCGCCGAACTTGTCGGCGACCAGACGGTCCAGCGCATCCAGTGCCTCGGCGGCCTGGTTGCCGCTGGCGGTGACGAGTACGCTGCAGCCGGGGCTGGCCGCGAGCATCATCAGCCCCATGATCGAATTGCCGCCCACCGTTGTTCCATCCCTCGAGACGGTAATGGTGGCGTCGTAGGATTCGACGGTTTGTACGAATTTGGCGGAGGCGCGTGCATGCAGGCCACGTTTGTTGATGATCAGAAGTTCCCGGGAAAGCTCTGTCATAGGCGGGACGCTTATCTCGTCATTTGCCGCTGAGCACACGGCTGGCCACGTTGATGTATTTGCGCCCGGCCTCGGAAGCTTCCACCAGAGCCTTCTCCATGTTGTTGTCGCCGCGCACACCCGCGAGCTTTATGAGCATCGGCAGATTGACGCCGGCAATAACCTCCGTGTGGCCGCTATTCATGACGGAGATCGCGAGATTGGAGGGAGTGCCACCGAACATATCGGTGAGGATGATGACCCCGTGCCCATCGTCGGCGCCGGAAACCGCGTGCAGAATGTCCTGCCGCCGCTTATCCATATCGTCTTCGGGACCAATCGATACCGTCTCTATGAACTTCTGCGGACCAACGACATGCTCGACCGCATGCCGAAACTCTTCAGCCAGCTTGCCATGAGTGACAAGCACAAGTCCGATCATGATATTACTGCTCCCATCGCATACGCAAACAGGTGGCCCATATCGCAACGCAGCAATCTCGTCCACCAGTGGGGGGACATCTTGGCCATGAAAAGACGAAGTGCAAGCTTAAAATATGGGAATTGAGCGCCTGCAGGGGCCTGAATGGTCGATTAATCCAAACTGATAACGATTTTCGCCATAATTATGGCGAGCGGATTCGCCGATGCTGCGGACAGGCGGATCAACGGTAGGCGAATGGATTCAGTAACATCGATCTGTTCGTCTTCGGGGGGGAGCCGCTCGGCCGTTGCCGGATCGACCGGACGTATGGCGAAATGCATTTCGGCCTCAAAAACATGGGGAAGCCGGACGATGCCGGTATAGCGGATCTCCATCAGGCCGGCGATCGAAGGCGGGCATTCGGCGATAATGGCGCCGTCGCGTTGCGTGATGAAAACCTGATCGTCTGCGACCAATGCTGCGGAAAGGCCGAGCGGCTTGGCGGCGGCGAGGCAAGCGAAGGCAATCGAAGATTTGCCGCTGCCCGATGGTCCCAGAAACAGCAGACCGGTCTTGCCGATGACGATTGCCGTCCCGTGGATATTGGTCGCTTTGCCGCTCATGCCGGTGTTTCGGCAGGCAACGATAGGATGAAGCGGGCGCCGAGCAGCGCCGCGCCATCACCGTCGACGATGTTTTCCGCGCGCAGCGATCCGCCGTGCGCCTCGGCGATCTGCCGGCTGATCGACAGGCCCAAACCGGAATTCTGACCGAAGCCTTCCGCCTCCGGCCGGTCGGTATAGAAGCGCTCGAAGATGCGGTCGATATTTTCCGCCTGAATGCCCGGCCCGTTATCCTCGACATAGATCACGCAACGTGTTCTCGTGCGCATCAGCTTTACCGTGATCTTTCCGGTGTCCTTCGCAACGAAGGAGCGGGCGTTTTCAATGAGGTTGGTGACGATCTGGCCGATACGCAGGTCATGGCCGTCGATGGTGAACTTGGTTTTCGCACCGGGCTTGCGATCGACGATATAGTCTATTTCGACCGCCTTTTTCGTGTGTCCGACCTGCCGGGAAATGTCGATCATGTCCCGCAGCAGCACCTCGAGATCCAGTGATTTCGCATCGGAGCGGGCGAGTTCGGCATCGAGGCGGGAGGCGTCGGAAATATCGCTGATCAACCGGTCGAGGCGGCGCACGTCATGCTGGATGACGTCCATCAGCCGTTTCTTGGAATCGTCGCTTTTGGCGAGTGGCAGCGTCTCGACGGCGCTGCGCAGCGATGTCAGCGGGTTCTTCAATTCGTGGCTGACATCGGCCGCAAAACTTTCGATCGCATCGATGCGGTCGTAAAGCGCCGTCGTCATTTCGCGCAGCGCGATCGACAGGTTGCCGATTTCATCCTGGCGGGCGGAGAAATCAGGAATTTCCTCACGCTCCTTCGCACCGCCGCGGCGCACGCGGATGGCGGCCGCCGAAAGCCGGCGCAGCGGATTGGCGATGGTGGACGACAACAGGAGCGACAGAACGACGTTGACCAGCGTCGCGACGCCAAAGACGCGCATGATCGCCAGGCGCTCGGCATGGACGATCTTGTCGATATCACCGGCCTGCGTCGACAGCAGCAACACGCCGAGCACGGCACGGAAACGCTGGATGGGCACGGCGACCGAGACGATCAGCTCGCCTTTTTCCGTAGTGCGCACCACGGCGCCGCGCACACCGGTCAGCGCATTCATGACTTCCGGATAGATCGAGCCATCGCCCCCGGGAGCCTCCTTGTAAACCGGCAGGTTGCCCGGCTGCAGCATCTTGTTGAGCAACCCGCTGAACCAGTCCGACCAGCTCTGCTTCTCGTCGTCAACCGGCGGCAGGTCGTAGCGCAACACCTGGCCGCGCGAATAGAGATGGCGGCTGTCGAGCAGCAGATTGGCGTCGGCGTCGAAGATGCGGGCACGGGTGCGCGTCGGCGAAATCAACCGCGTCAGCACCGGGGCCACCTTCTCCGGATCGATCGGGAACTCCAGGTCCTCATCGTTCGGAACGGGCGTGATGCTCTGGCCGGCCTGGAGTTCCAGGAGCTTCTGCGGGTCGATGGTGATGGAGTTGGTATCGACCGAGGCCGATGCCGAGACGGCACCGGCGATGATTTCGCCCTGCGTCAGCAGGCTCTCGACGCGCGCGTCGATCAGGCCCTCGCGGAACTGATTGAGATAGAGAATGCCACCGACGAGAACGACAAGGGCAGCCAGGTTGAAGAACAGGATGCGCCGCGTCAGGCTCGAGAAGACGGCGTTGCCGAAGATGCGGCGGATCAGCGTGAAAGGGTGAGTCCACCGACGGCGGGCGATTCGAACGTCGCTCGGGCTTTCCGTGTCGTCGATATTTCTATCTTGCACTAGCTGTGCCAAGCCAACGGCCCTTTCGAAGAACAGGATCGACGATCCTGTCCGCATGCTCTTATTCCATTGACCGCCGCATGGTCCAGTTAACTGTTACGCCGCTTCGCGGAAGCGGTAGCCGACTCCATACAGCGTTTCAATCATATCAAAATCGAGATCGACCATCTTGAATTTCTTGCGAAGCCGCTTGATGTGGCTGTCGATGGTGCGGTCGTCAACATAGACTTGCTCGTCATAGGCGGCATCCATCAAGGCATCGCGGCTTTTTACCACACCGGGGCGTTGCGCCAGCGAATGCAGGATTAGGAACTCGGTGACGGTCAGCGTCACTGGCTCGCCTTTCCAGGTGCAGGTATGGCGTTCCTGGTCCATGACAAGCTGACCGCGCTCCAGCGAGCGGGCTTGCTGCGCGGCGCCGGGCTTCGCGGCCGTGCCGCCGCTACTGGCCGCGTTGGCAGCTTCGCGAGCGGAGGCGCGGCGGAGCACGGCCTTGACGCGTTCGACCAGCAGGCGCTGCGAGAAAGGTTTGGTGATGAAGTCGTCGGCGCCCATCTTGAGCCCGAAGAGCTCGTCGATTTCCTCATCCTTGGAGGTCAGGAAGATCACCGGCAGATCGGACTTTTGCCGCAGGCGGCGCAAAAGCTCCATGCCGTCCATGCGCGGCATCTTGATATCGAAGATCGCCAACTGCGGTGGCCGGGCAAGCAGCCCGTCAAGCGCCGAAGCGCCGTCGGTGTAGGTTTCCACCTTATATCCCTCGGCCTCCAGAGCAATCGATACGGAAGTCAGGATATTGCGGTCGTCGTCAACGAGCGCGATTGTCAACATGGTGTTCGTCTCCGTCATCAGTGCGCATCTCCCGGATTTGGAATCCAGCCCAGGTGGCTTGCCAGCTCGGTTGGCGGTAACCCGGCGCGCTTATGGGGATAAAGGTGGAACAAATTGTGGCAAAGATAAAGGGGTGGATTGCTGGACTTGGAAAAAGTTAACCAAGGGTTGTGCGACGAAACGTCTCGACGCAGCTCATTCAAACGATTTAAAATTATCGAAATTTATTTAAATCGATTAAATATATGATATCATTAAATATTTTTAGCTCAACTCCCTTGTGCTTTTAAAAAGACGCCTCTACGCTTTATTTAGTTTTAACGGCTGAGGCCACGTAGAGGAATAAAGCGATGGAGCAATTCGGGGTCCGTAATCCCGTAATCGAACTCGAATCGATCGGCCTGGGAGCCGCCGCCAGCGTGCGTTATAACCTCATGGAGGCTCACCTCTACGAGGAAGCGATTCGTCGGCGGGAAGCCGATTTGACCGCTCACGGTGCGCTGAGAGCATTGACTGGACAACACACCGGCCGTTCGCCGAAGGACAAGTTCGTCGTCCGCAACGACATCACCGAAGATCAGATCTGGTGGGACAACAACAAGCCGATGTCGTCGGAGCATTTTGCACTGCTGCACAAGGATATGCTGGCGCATGTGCACGGCAAAGACCTGTTCGTTCAGGATCTGATCGGCGGCGCCGATCATGATTACGCCCTTCCGACGCGTGTCATCACCGAATTCGCCTGGCATTCGCTGTTCATCCGCAATCTTCTCATTCGTCCCGAGCGGTCGGCGCTGGAAAGCTTCATACCGAAGTTGACGATCATCGACCTGCCGAGCTTCCGGGCCGATCCAGAACGCCATGGCTGCCGCACGGAAACGGTGATCGCCTGCGATCTCGTCAACGGCATCGTACTGATCGGCGGCACGTCCTATGCCGGCGAAATGAAGAAATCGGTCTTCACTCTCCTGAACTACCTCTTGCCGGAACGTGGCGTCATGCCGATGCATTGCTCGGCCAATGTAGGACCCGATGGCGACGCAGCGATCTTTTTCGGCCTGTCGGGCACCGGCAAGACGACACTGTCTGCCGATCCGACACGCACGTTGATCGGCGACGACGAGCATGGCTGGGGCGAAAACGGCATCTTCAATTTCGAAGGCGGCTGCTACGCCAAGACCATCCGCCTGTCGGCCGAGGCCGAGCCGGAAATCTACGCCACGACCCGCCGCTTCGGCACCGTGCTGGAAAATGTCGTGCTTGACGAACACGGCATGCCGGATCTCGACGACGGTTCGCTGACGGAGAACACCCGCAGCGCTTATCCCATGCATTTCATCCCGAATGCCTCGGAATCCGGCATGACCGGCCATCCCGAGACGATTATCATGCTGACGGCGGATGCTTTCGGCGTCATGCCGCCGATTGCCAAGCTGACGCCGGAACAGGCGATGTACCACTTCCTCTCCGGCTACACCGCGAAGGTCGCCGGCACCGAGAAGGGCGTCGTCGAGCCGGAAGCCACGTTCTCGACCTGCTTCGGCGCTCCCTTCATGCCGCGTCATCCGGCCGAATACGGCAACCTGCTGAAGGAGCTGATCGCCCGCCACGGCGCCGGCTGCTGGCTGGTCAACACCGGTTGGACCGGCGGCGCCTACGGGACGGGCCGGCGCATGCCGATCAAGGCGACGCGCGCTTTGCTTGCCGCAGCTCTCAAGGGCGACCTCGACAACGCCGAATTCCGCGTCGACCCGAATTTCGGGTTCGCTGTCCCGGTTGCCGTCGAGGGCGTCGACAGCGCCATCCTCGATCCGCGTTCCACCTGGGCCGATGGCCAGGCTTATGACGCACAGGCGGCCAAACTGGTTCAGATGTTCGTCTCCAACTTCGCCAAGTTCGAGGATCATGTCGACGGCAATGTCCGCGACGCGGCGCCCGGGATGCGGGTTGCGGCCGAATAAAGAGCCACATTGAGCTGATGACTCACGTGAAACCCGGCGATTTTTCCGCCGGGTTCATTTTGTCGTCGGCCTGTTTTCAACCGTACGCCAATGTGGGATAGACGGGCGCGGAGAAAACCATGGCCAGCGACGCACTCTATATCAACGACCGGATCACCATTGCCGGCTGGGAACTGACGGAACAATTCGTTCTGGCGGGCGGCCCCGGCGGGCAAAACGTCAACAAGGTCGCGACCGCTGTCCAGCTGTTCTTCAACGTTCCGAATTCGCCGTCGCTGAACGATCGCGTCAAGGCCAACACCGTCAGGCTGGCCGGCCGGCGCGTCTCCAAGGACGGCGTATTGATGATCGAGGCCAGCCGCTTCCGTAGCCAGGACCGCAATCGCGAAGATGCGCGTGAGCGGTTGAAGGAGCTGATCCTCGAGGCCGCCGCGCCGCCGCCGCCGCCGCGCAAGAAGACCAAGCCGACCAAAGGCTCGATCGAGCGGCGCCTGAAGGAAAAATCCGGTCGCTCCGAGGTCAAGAAGATGCGCGGCAAGCCGGGCGGCGACTAGGTTTTCGGGCTGCCATGCGGCTTGGCAAGGGTTATATATGGGCCTGAAGGCAAGTCCGGCGTCGCCGCGGCTTCACGCCAGGCACAAAGTGCGGCAATGGCGCATTCACCTGGCTGGCACCACCAATCATGGAAAACATCGATGCTACTTCCCAACGGAATTCGCCATCTCCCCGGCTATCTCGACCGTCCCAAACAGGAAGCTCTGGTCGAGACCATCCGCGCCGTCGTGGCCGAAGCGCCGCTTTATACGCCGGCCATGCCCGGCACCGGCAAGGAGATGTCCGTGCGCATGACCAATTGTGGTCCGCTTGGCTGGGTGACGGACAAGCAGCGCGGCTATCGCTATCAACAGGCGCATCCGGCCACCGGCAGGCCCTGGCCGGCGATGCCGTCGCAATTGCTCGATCTTTGGAGCAATATAGCAAGCTATGAAAAGCCGCCGGAAGCTTGCCTCGTCAATTTCTACGATGACGATGCCCGCATGGGTCTGCATCAGGATCGCGACGAACAGGATCTCGCTGCACCGGTGCTGTCGATCTCGCTCGGCAACGCCTGCCTCTTCCGCGTCGGCGGCCTCAACCGTAAAGATCGTACGCTATCTTTCAAGCTTTCCAGCGGCGACATCGTCGTTCTCGGTGGAGAGGGCAGACTTTGTTTTCATGGTGTCGACCGCATCTATCCGGCGACGTCGACGCTGTTGAAGAATGGCGGGCGGATAAACCTGACGCTCAGGCGGGTGAATCCGTAAATTCTGCTCATTACGGGGATTAGAGTTTCCTCAATGCCACCTGTTCGATCAGATGATTCCTGCCCTTCTGCAGGATGAGATCGGCACGAGGGCGGGTCGGTAGGATGTTCTGCCGCAGGTTCTTCAGGTTGATATTCTTCCACAATCCTTCGGCGGTCGCGATTGCCTCTTCCTCGGTGATCGAGGCGTAGCGGTGGAAGAAGGAGTTAGGATCGCGGAAGGCGGTTTCACGCAGCTTCATGAAGCGTGCGACATACCAATTGTGGATCAGATGCTCGTCGGCATCGATATAGATGGAGAAATCGAAGAAGTCAGACACCATCGGCACGATCTTGCCATCGGCCGGCAAGTGCCGCGATTGCAGCACATTGATGCCCTCGAAGATCAGGATATCCGGCCGGTCGACAGTCTTGTATTCGTTCGGCAGTACGTCATAGACGAGGTGCGAATAGCAGGGCGCCTTGACATCCGGCTGCCCGGCTTTGATCGCCGAGAGGAAGCGCAGGAGTGCTGCGGTATCGTAACTTTCGGGAAAACCCTTGCGCTGCATCAGGTTGCGGCGCTGCAATTCGGCATTCGGAAAAAGAAAGCCGTCCGTGGTGATCAGATCAACTTTCGGGCTCGACGGCCAGCGGCGCAGCAGTTCCTTCAGGATACGGGCCGTGGTGGATTTGCCGACGGCGACGGAACCGGCGATGCCGATGACGAAGGGCGTCTTGGCCACATCGGAGAGACTAAGGAACCGATTGCGCTGCTCGAACAGGATCTGCGAGGATTCGACATGCGAGGACAAGAGGCGCGATAGCGAGAGGTAGATGCGCCGGACTTCATCGAGATCGATCGGGTCGCCCATGGAGCGCAGCCGCGTCACTTCATCGGCGGTCAACGTCAGCGGCGTATCGGCTCTGAATTTCGACCATTCTTCCGAAGAAAAGAAATAGTAAGGCGAATAGGCTTTCGCCTCAAAGATATCGAGCGTCTCGGGCGCAGGCAGGGTTTGGGTCGCTATTGTCATCACATTCTACCGGCTGGCCTTCTCCTGAAGGCCCGATTGGGCGGTGCGCCTTTCGAGCTCACCCATGACATTCTGCAACGGAATGCCCGCTATCTTCAATACGACCATAAGGTGATAAAGCACATCGGCCGCCTCATAGGTGAGATTGTCGCGGTCGCCGGTCACCGCCGCCATGACGGCCTCGATCGCTTCCTCGCCCAGTTTCTTTGCCGCCTTCGGCTGGCCGGCGGCGAAAAGCTTCGCCGTCCAGGATTCCTCCGGCGAGGCCTTGGAGCGCTCGTCGACGATCTTTTCGAGGTCGGAAAGGGTAAATCCGCTCATTCCGCCTTATCCCTTCCTAATCGAGTCGCATGGCGATGCCATGCTGTGACATATAGTGCTTCGCTTCGCCGACCGAATAGGTGCCGAAGTGGAATATCGAGGCTGCAAGCACGGCGGTCGCGTGGCCTTCCTTGACGCCGGCGACGAGATCGTCGAGATCGCCGACGCCGCCCGAAGCGATGACTGGAACGCGCACAGCATCCGCGATCGCCCGTGTCAGCTCCAGATCATAGCCGACCTTGGTGCCGTCGCGATCCATCGAGGTGACGAGAAGTTCGCCAGCGCCGCGCTCGACCATTTTGCGGGCAAAATCGACGGCGTCGATGCCGGTCGCGTTGCGGCCGCCATGGGTATAGATCTCCCAGGCGCTCATATTGTCGCCTCCGAGGGATTCGGTACGCCGCCGCTTGGCGTCGATCGAGACGACGATGCATTGATTGCCGAATTTATCGGCCGCTTCGGCGACGAAATCCGGATTGTTGACGGCGGCCGAGTTGATCGAAACCTTGTCGGCACCGCAGAGCAGCAGCTTGCGGATATCGGCGATGGTGCGGATGCCGCCGCCGACCGTCACCGGCATGAAGCATTGCTCCGCCGTGCGGGCCACGACATCGAAGATCGTCTCCCTGTTGTCGGAAGAGGCGGTGATGTCGAGGAAACAAAGCTCGTCCGCACCCGCGGCATCATAGGCCTTGGCGGCTTCGACGGGATCGCCGGCATCGACGAGGTTGAGAAATTTGACGCCCTTGACGACGCGACCGTCCTTGACGTCGAGGCAGGGGATGACGCGGGCTTTCAGGGTCATTGTGCAATCTCCTTCGTCCGCGCTGCCTTGATCAGCGCGAGGGCCTCCTTCGGATCGATACGGCCATCATAAAGCGCGCGGCCGGAAATCGCACCTTCCAGTTTGCGCGCGTCCGGTTCGAGCATGCGTTTGATGTCGTCAAGCGAAGCGAGCCCGCCGGAGGCGATAACCGGAATGGAGACCGCATCGGCCAGCTCCAGCGTCGAGGTCCAGTTGATGCCGGTCAGAATGCCGTCGCGATCGATGTCGGTATAGATGATCGCGGCGACGCCGGCGCCTTCGAATTTCTTGGCCAGCTCGACGACACCGAGTTCGGAGGCTTCCGCCCAGCCTTCGACCGCCACCTTGCCGCCCTTGGCGTCGATGCCGACGGCAATATGGCCCGGAAATCTTCTGCAGGCTTCGACGACAAGGGCCGGATCGCGCACCGCGACCGTGCCGAGAATGACGCGGGCAAGCCCGCGCGTCAGCCAGTTTTCGATATGGTCGAGCGTTCGGATGCCGCCGCCGAGCTGCACCGGGTTCTTCGTCGCCTTGAGGATGGCGTCGACAGCCGCTCTGTTGACGGTCTCGCCGGCAAAGGCGCCATTGAGATCGACCACGTGCAGCCATTCAAAGCCCTGGTCTTCGAAAGCTTTGGCCTGGGCGGCCGGATCGGGATTGTAGACTGTTGCCTGTTGCATATCGCCGAGCTTCAGGCGCACGCATTCGCCGTCCTTGAGGTCGATGGCGGGGAAAAGGATCATTGTGTGTTTTCCGTTCTGTTCGCGCGAGCCTTAGGCATGATCCCGAAAAGTGTGAAGCGGTTTTCGGAAAAGATCACGCCCACTCTAAGGCTTCCAGCGCAGGAAATTGGCGATCAGGGCGAGGCCGAGCTTCTGGCTCTTTTCCGGATGGAATTGCGAGCCGGCCATGTTGTCGCGGCCGACAAAGGCGGTCATCGGGCCGCCATAGCCGGTCGTGGCGATGACATCGTCCGCGTGATCGGCGGCCAGATGGTAGGAATGCACGAAATAGGCATGCAGCCCGTCCGGCCCGGTCGGAATCCCGTCGAAGAGCGCATGCGGGTGCCTGAGGTCCAGTGTGTTCCAGCCGATCTGTGGGATTTTCAGCGCGGGATCGTCGGGCGTCATCTCCTTGACGTCGCCCGCGATCCAGCCGAACCCCTGCGTAATCATCTTTTCCAGCCCGCGCGACGACATGAGCTGCATGCCGACGCAGATACCGAGGAATGGGCGAGCCTTATGCTCCACCACATCGATCACCGCTTCCGTCATGCCGGAAACGGCGTCGAGTCCGCGGCGGCAGTCGGCATAGGCGCCGACGCCCGGAAGCACGATGCGGTCGGCGGTGGCGACGCGTTCGGCATCGTCAGTCAGATCGATTTCGGCATCGATGCCGGCTTCGCGGGCGGCGCGTTCGAAGGCCTTGGTGGCCGAGCGCAGGTTGCCTGAGCCGTAGTCGATTATTGCGACGCGCATATTCAGCGTCCTCCATCATAGCCGGGAAGGCCGAAACTCGGTCCGCTGCGGCTTGGACTATTGTTTGGAGAGGAAGGAATATCCCAATTGTTCGCACGGATATGCTCTTCCATCTTCGGCTCGATGCCGGAGAAATGGATCTCTTCGGCCGTCGCCAGATTAGGCGCTGAAACCAGACCTTCCGCCTTCCATCCGCCCGCAACGAGGTTTCGGCAGAAAGCGTTGGGGCCTTCGAGCGCTGCGAGGACGCGCACACCGAGCAGGATCGTGATACCGGCGGCGAAAAACCCCGATTGGCGCATCAATTCCAAGGCGATGCCCTGCAGCAGAAGGGCGGCGATGGCCTGCAGCCACATCCGGTGAAAAAGCATCCACAGCGTCGGAAACAAAAAGGCTGTCCAGGAAAAGCCGTCGCGGATGAAGCGCGTCTTGATCTGGCTTCTGTCCGGCCCTCCGGGTGGCGTCAAAATCAAATAGCTTGCCATCTCTTCACTTTCCCCATGATGGGGCTCAGGCGAGTGTGCCCTTGGTCGAGGGCACGCGGCCTGCCTGCCGCGGATCGATCTCGGTTGCCGTGCGCAGCGCGCGGGCAACGGCCTTGAAGCATGTCTCGGCTATATGGTGATTGTTGGCGCCATAATGGTTGAGGATATGCAGCGTGATGCCGGCATTCTGCGCGAGCGCCTGGAAGAATTCGCGCACCAGCTCGGTATCGAAAGTGCCGATCTTCGGGGCACTGAAGGCGACGTTCCAGACGAGGAAGGGCCGGCCGGACAGATCGACCGCCGCCTTCGTCATCGTCTCGTCCATGGCGAGATCGATCGAGGCATAGCGCGTGATGCCGCGCCGATCGCCCAGTGCCTTGGCAATGGCCTGGCCGATGGCGATGCCGGTGTCCTCGACCGCGTGGTGATCGTCAACATGCAGGTCGCCCTTGGTGTCGATCTCCATGTCGATCAGCGAATGCCGCGAAAGCTGCTCCAGCATATGGTCGAAGAAGCCTACGCCCGTCGAAATCGTCGACTTGCCGCTGCCGTCGATGTTGACGGACACGGAGACCGAGGTCTCGTTGGTCTTGCGGGAAACGCTTGCCGTGCGGCTCGCTGCGGTCTCTGCCATGGGCTGCTCCATCGGGATGACGGCCGTTCCTTATCAGGCACATCGGCAAATATCCAGAAGTTAAGTCAGTATCGACTTATCTAGCCGGCTTACATGCATCATTCCGAAATAGCGGCCATTTGCAATCGCAAAAAGCCCTCTTACATAGGGCTTGACGGGGCCGAAACGCGGCCCGGCAGAAAGCCCGCCAAAATGGGGGCAAACAGGTGTTTAAATGACGACAATTGTGACTATTCGCAAGGGTGGCAAGGTTGTGATGGCTGGCGATGGCCAGGTCAGCCTCGGCCAGACCGTAATGAAGGGCAATGCCCGCAAGGTTCGCCGCATCGGCAAGGGTGACGTGATCGCCGGTTTCGCCGGTGCGACCGCCGATGCCTTTACGCTGCTTGAGCGGCTTGAAAAGAAGCTCGAACAATATCCGGGTCAGCTGATGCGCGCGGCCGTCGAGCTCGCCAAGGACTGGCGCACGGACAAATATCTGCGCAATCTCGAAGCGATGATGCTGGTCGCCGATAAGACCGTGACGCTCGCCGTCACCGGCAACGGCGATGTGCTCGAGCCGGAACACGGCGCCATGGCGATCGGCTCCGGCGGTAATTTTGCACTCGCCGCCGCTCGCGCTCTGATGGATACCGACAAATCGGCAGAGGACGTCGCCCGCCGCGCGCTCGACATCGCCGCCGACATTTGCGTCTACACCAACCATAATGTGGTGGTCGAGACGCTCGACTCCGAAGCCTAATTCCTCTCTTGATTGTTTCTAGCCCTGACGGGAAACACACGAAATGACCACTTTTTCCCCCCGCGAGATCGTTTCCGAACTCGACCGTTATATTGTCGGCCAACATGAGGCCAAACGCGCCGTAGCGATTGCACTGCGCAACCGCTGGCGCCGCCAGCAGCTCGAACCCGACCTGCGCGACGAAGTCATGCCCAAGAACATCCTGATGATCGGCCCGACCGGTGTCGGCAAGACGGAAATCTCTCGCCGTCTCGCCAAGCTCGCCGGCGCGCCCTTCATCAAGGTGGAAGCCACGAAGTTCACCGAAGTCGGCTATGTCGGCCGCGACGTCGAACAGATCGTCCGCGATCTCGTCGAAGTCGGTATCGGCCTGGTGCGCGAAAAGAAGCGCGCCGAAGTCCAGGCCAAGGCGCATATGAGTGCCGAGGAGCGTGTGCTCGACGCCCTGGTCGGCTCAACCGCCTCGCCGGCGACGCGCGACAGCTTCCGCAAGAAGCTGCGCGACGGCCAGTTGGACGACAAGGAAATCGACATCGAAGTTGCCGATAGCGGTTCCGGCATGCCCGGCTTCGAAATTCCCGGCATGCCCGGCGCCAACATCGGTGTGCTCAACCTGTCCGAAATGTTCGGAAAGGCCATGGGCGGCCGCACCAAGAAGGTGCGCACCACGGTGAAGGAGTCCTATAAGGAGCTGATCCGCGACGAATCCGATAAGCTGATCGACAACGAGGCGATCCAGCGCGAAGCGGTGCAATCGGCCGAAAATGACGGCATCGTCTTCCTCGACGAGATCGACAAGATCGCCGCCCGCGACGGCGGCATGGGTGCCGGCGTCTCGCGCGAAGGCGTGCAGCGCGACCTGCTGCCGCTGGTCGAAGGCACGACGGTTTCGACCAAATACGGTCCGGTGAAGACCGACCATATCCTCTTCATCGCCTCCGGCGCGTTCCATGTGTCGAAGCCCTCGGATCTCTTGCCGGAATTGCAGGGCCGTCTGCCGATCCGTGTCGAACTAAGGCCGCTGAGCAAAGAGGATTTCCGCCGCATCCTGACCGAGCCGGAAGCCAGCCTCATCCGCCAGTACAAGGCGCTGATGGAAACGGAAGACCTGAAGCTCGATTTCACCGATGACGCCATCGACGCTTTGGCCGATGTCGCCGTGCACCTGAACTCCACCGTCGAGAACATCGGCGCTCGCCGCCTGCAGACGGTGATGGAGCGGGTGTTGGACGAGATCTCCTACAATGCCTCGGATCGCGCCGGCGTGTCGGTGACCATAGATGCCGACTATGTGCGTGAACATGTTGGCGATCTCGCAACCAACACCGACCTGTCGCGCTTCATCCTCTAACAGAAGTTCGGCTAGGGCATCCCGCTTTCAGGTGGAATCACCGGAAAGCGGAAAAGATGCTCTAGATTCAAAAAGCTGGAGCGGCCTTTGTGCGTTCGAATGAACGCACGGCGCTCTAGTGACGGCATCTTGAAATATTAATCACTCGACAGCGGGCCGTTAACTTTTTAGTTAGGGGCCCGTTTCTTTGCGTGGGATGGCTTTATTCGGCCAAGATTGTCCGTCAGGCAGCCGCGTTGAAACATCGGATGAAACTTCGACAGGGCAGCCATCGTGCGACGCATACTGATCACCCTTCTTCTGGCGGTTGTCAGCCTCTCCTGGATACCGGCCTATGCGGATGCGGCGGCCATGGTGCCGCCGGGCAATCGCAACGCCGAGCAGCCGGCGATCCCCGGCGCCTCCGTGCGCCGCACCAAGGGCACGAATTCGACCTTCGAGCGCAAATACCAGAAAGTCCACGAACTGCTGGCGACTGACACCCGGTTGATGTCGAAGATCAAGTCGACCGCGCGCGCCTACGGCATCGATCCGATCCACATCATCGGCGCGCTGGTCGGCGAACATACCTATAATGTCGACGCCTATGACGGCCTGCAGTCCTATTACGTCAAAGCCGCCTCCTATGCCGGCCAGAGTTTCCGCTTCGCCTATGACGGCGAAAGCGTTGATGATTTTGTCGCCCGGCCGCAATTCGATGCCTGCAAAGGCAAGGGGGATTCGTATAGTCTTTGGACCTGCCGCGAAGATATCTGGGAGAGCGATTTCCGGGGCAAGAAGGTCGGCGGCAAATCCTTCCCGGACAATCGTTTCAGCGCCGTGTTTTTCCAGCCCTTCTATGCCGGCCAGACCTTTGGCCTCGGCCAGGTCAACCCGCTGACGGCGCTGGAGCTTTCCGATCTCGTCAGCAGCACGTCGGGTATTGCGAAGCTGGATGAAAAGGATGCCGGCGGCGTCTACAAGGCCATCATGGATCCGGATCTGTCGCTGGCCTTCGTTGCCGCCTCGATCCGCAAGTCGATCGACGACTATCGTTCGATCGCCGGCATGGACATCTCCGGCAATCCGGGCATCACGGCGACGCTCTACAATGTCGGCAATTCACGCCAGCGCGCCGCAGCGCTCGCCGCCAAGAATCGGGGAGCCGCACAGCCGGTCTGGCCGGAAGAAAATTACTATGGCTGGCTGATCAATGACAAGCTGGACGATCTGAAGTCGCTGCTCTAGACTTCGGGGACTGTCGGGAAAATAAGGTTTTCGAGGAGATTCGATCTCATGGATATGATTTCGGAAGTCTTCTCTCCGCCGGCCCCGACCCCTCGTACCGTCCCGCCGTCGCGGCTGACGATCATTCGTACCATCCTGCGCAATCCGCTCGAGCTCTGGGGCGAGCCCTCCTATACGCTGCCGTGGATAATGACGCGCTTCTTTCGTGAGCGCACGCTGATCGTCAACGATCCTGGCCTGATCAAGCATGTGCTGGTCGACAATGCTTCGAATTACCGCATGTCCGATATTCGCCAGCTGGTGCTCAGGCCGATCCTGCGCGACGGCCTGCTGACGGCGGAAGGTCCGGTCTGGAAGCGATCGCGCAAGGCGGTAGCCCCGGTCTTCACGCCACGCCACGCCCAGGGCTTTGCCGGCCAGATGCTGAGCCAGAGCGAAGCCTATGTTCGCAAATACGAGGACGCCGGCAGCGACGGCAAGGTTTTCGACATCGCCATCGATATGACTGAGCTGACTTTTGCCGTCCTCGCCGAAACGTTGTTTTCCGGTGAGATCGTTACCGAAAGCGGCCATTTCGCCGACGACGTCAACCAGCTTCTGCACCGCATGGGCCGCGTCGATCCGATGGACCTTCTGCGTGCCCCCTCCTGGGTGCCGCGCGTTACCCGCATCGGCGGGCAGAAGGTGCTGGACAAGTTTCGCGGCATCGTCCGCAACACGATGAACCTTCGTCTCGACAAGATGCGCAGGGATCGCGCGAGCGCTCCCGACGATTTTCTGACGCTGCTATTGGAGAAGGCCGGCCCCGACGGCCTGACTATGGAGGAGATCGAGGACAATATCCTCACCTTCATCGGCGCCGGCCACGAAACGACGGCCCGTGCGCTGGCCTGGACGCTCTACTGCGTCGCTAATACCCCGCACATCCGCGAGGCCATGGAAGCGGAAATCGACCAGGTGCTTGCCAGCGGCGCCCAGCCTGTGGCCTGGCTCGACCTGATGCCGCATGTCCGTGCCGCTTTTGAGGAGGCGATGCGCCTCTATCCGCCGGCGCCTTCCATCAACCGCGCCTCGATTGCCGAAGACGTATGGACAAGCCCTGGCGGTGAGCGTGTCGAGATCCCGGCTGGGATCACCGTGCTGATCATGCCGTGGACACTGCATCGTCACGCGCTTTATTGGGACAAACCGCGTGCCTTCATGCCCGAGCGCTTCCTCCCGGAGAATCGCGGTAAGATCAACCGCTTCCAATACCTGCCCTTCGGCGCCGGCCCCCGTGTCTGCATCGGTGCCACCTTCGCCCTTCAAGAAGCCGTCATCGCCCTTGCCGTCATGATGCACCGCTTCCGTTTCGATTTGACTGACAAGACCAATCCCTGGCCGGTGCAGAAGCTGACGACGCAGCCACAAGGCGGGCTGCCGATGCGCGTGACCAGGCGATAGGATTGTTTTTGCCGCTTTGTAGCTAGCGGATCAGGCGGGAAGGGTGCGATAACAGCATCACCCTTCGTTCAAAGGATTAGACATCTCCGTGACATCTCATTTCCTGCTCGGCATCGACACCGGTGGAACCTATACCGATGCCGTTCTCTTCCATGAAACCGATGGCGTTGTCGCCAAGGCGAAATCACTGACCACGCGACATGATTTGGCTGTCGGTATCGCCGGCGCTGTCGATGCGGTCATCGCCAGGGCCGCCGTTCCGGTATCCGCGATCGGTCTCGTATCGCTGTCGACAACGCTCGCCACCAACGCGCTGGTCGAAGGGCAGGGTGGCCGCGCCGGGTTGGTGATGATCGGCTTTGGACCTGACGATTTGAAGCGCGATGGCCTGGCCGAGGCGCTGGGGTCCGATCCCCTGCTGTTCCTGCCCGGTGGCCACAACGTTCACGGCAACGAGAGCCCGCTCGATCTCACGGCTCTAGAAGAGGCGCTGCCGGAGCTTTCGAAGAATGTTTCGTCCTTCGCAATTGCCGGTTATTTCGCCGTGCGCAACCCGGCTCATGAAATTCGCGTGCGTGACCGCATCCGCGAGCTGTCCCATCTGCCGGTCACCTGCAGCCACGAACTCTCCTCCAAGCTCGGTGGTCCGCGCCGGGCGCTGACGACCCTTCTGAATGCCCGGCTGGTGTCGATGATCGACCGACTGGTCGGCGCCTGCGAAGGATTTCTCGCCGCGCGCGGCATTGCGGCGCCGATGATGGTGGTGCGCGGGGATGGTGCGCTGATCTCGGCCGCCGAAGCCAAGCTCCGTCCGATCGAAACCATTCTGTCCGGCCCGGCGGCGAGCCTTGTCGGTGCGCGTTACCTGACGGGTCTCGATGAGGCCGTGGTTTCGGATATTGGTGGCACCACCACCGATGTCGCCGTCATGGAGGCCGGCCGGCCACGGCTCGACGCGGACGGCGCCGTGGTCGGCGGCTATCGCACCATGGTCGAAGCGGTCGCCATGCGCACCTATGGCCTCGGCGGCGATTCCGAGGTGAAGATCAACGACCGCGGCCTTGTCGCCGCCTTCGAGCTCGGGCCGCGACGTCTGCTGCCGCTCAGCCTCGTTGCCCATATGCATAGTCAGGCCGTCACCGGCGTGCTGGAGCAGCAGCTCCGCGCGCCGCATCTCGGCCGCAACGTCGGCCGCTTTGCCGTGCGTACCGGCGTGCCGGATCATCTGGCAAGCGGCTTGCTGCCGTTGGAACAGGCGCTGTTCGACAAAATCGGCTCGGTACCTCTACCGCTCGACCAGCTTCTGACGTCGACATCGCAGAAAGCGACTCTGGACCGCCTGGTCGCCCGTGGCCTCGTGCACCTTTGCGGCCTGACACCATCGGACGCCATGCATGTGCTTGGCCGGCAAGACCAGTGGAATGCGGAAGCCGCTCGGCTGGGTCTCGCGCTGGCAATGCGGATGAAGGACGGTTCCGGCCGTGCGATTGCCGGGTCTGTGGAGGAGTTGGCGCAAAAGATCGTCGATCGCCTGACCCGCCAATCCGCCGATGTCATTCTGGCCGCCTGCCTCGCGGAGGACGGGGTCGCCGATCTCGATCCGGCGAAGTCGATTTCGATCGACCGCGCTTTGCGTCGTGCGCCGGGCATCGCCCGTTTTGCCGTTTCGCTCGATCGTCCCTTGGTCGGCCTCGGGGCTTCCGCCCCTGTCTACTACCCCGCCATCGCCGCGATGCTGGCGAGTGAAAGCGCCATTCCCGCCGATTCGGATGTGGCAAACGCGATCGGCGCCGTCGTCGGCCAGGTCCGCACAAGTGCCACGGTGTTCGTCACCATGCCCGAGGATGGCATTTATGTGCTGAACGGGGCAGGCGAGACTTTGCGTTTTACCGACGAGCAGAGGAGCTTTTCCTTAGCGCGTGAACGGGCGATCGAGGTGGCGACGGCACAGGCGCGATTGAACGGTGCCACGGATCCCGTCATCGCCTTGGACGAACAGGTCGATGCGCCGGAAATCGAGGGCAATCGCAAGCTGGTCGAGGCGCGCTTCATCGCCACCGCCAGCGGCCGTCCGCGTATAGCTGCAGGCTGATTATTTCTCAGAATGCACAAATCTTTAGAACTATTGCCAAATTGACGGAAAGCGAAACCGCCCGCAAACTGGCAGCATGTAAAAACTGAGCCGTAGGACGGCCGTGAGGAGTGATGGGTATGAGCCGAATTGACAAGAACGGGCTTCAGATCGAACCGGTGCTTTATGATTTCCTCGTCAAGGAGGCCCTGCCGGGCTCCGGCGTCGACCCGGACACCTTCTTTTCCGGTTTCTCAGCAATCGTGCACGACCTCGCTCCGAAGAACCGTGATCTGCTCGCCAAGCGCGATCGTATGCAGGCTGCTCTGGACGATTGGTACCGCAAGAACGGCGCGCCGGTGGACATGGCCGCCTACGAAGCCTTCCTGCGCCAAATCGGCTACATCATTCCCGAAGGTCCGGCCTTCACTGTCTCGACCGCCAATGTCGACGCCGAAATCGCCTCTATTGCCGGCCCGCAGCTCGTCGTCCCCGTCATGAACGCCCGCTATGCGCTGAACGCCGCCAATGCCCGCTGGGGCTCGCTCTACGATGCGCTCTACGGCACCGACGCCATCCCCGAGACCGATGGCGCCGAGAAGGGTAGGGGCTACAATCCGAAGCGCGGCGAAAAGGTCATTGGCTGGGTACGCGACTTCCTCGATACCGCCGCGCCGCTTGCCGGTGCAAGCTGGAAGGACGTCACCGGCTTCGCCGTCAAGGGCGGCGCATTGACAATTGCAACGAAGAAGGGCGCGGTCGCTCTTGCCGATGGCAAGCACTTTGCCGGCTATCTCGGTGATGCCAGCGCGCCCTCGCATATCCTGCTGAAGAACAACGGTATTCACATTGAGATCGTCATCGACGCCGGCACCGATATCGGCAAGGTCGATCCGGCTGACATCTCGGACGTGCGCCTGGAATCGGCGATCACCACCATCATGGACTGCGAAGATTCGATCGCTGCCGTCGATGCTGAGGATAAGGCCGAAGTCTATCGCAATTGGCTCGGCCTGATGAAGGGCGATCTGACGGAGGAAGTTTCCAAGGGTGGCAAGACCTTCATCCGACGTCTCAATCCGGACGTGACCTATACGGCACCCGATGGCTCGAGCTTCGAGCTGCATTGCCGCTCGCTGATGCTGGTGCGCAATGTCGGCCACCTCATGACCAATCCTGCGATCCTCGACCGCGAGGGCCATGAAGTGCCGGAGGGCATCATGGATGCCATGATCACGGGCCTCGTCGCGCTCTATGATATCGGGCCGAACGGCCGCCGCAAGAATTCCCGCGCCGGCTCCATGTATGTCGTCAAGCCGAAGATGCATGGGCCGGAGGAAGTGGCTTTTGCCGTGGAGATCTTCTCGCGCGTCGAAGACGTGCTCGGCATGCCGCGCTACACCATCAAGATGGGTATAATGGACGAGGAGCGCCGCACCACGGTCAACCTCAAGGAAGCGATCCGCGCAGCCAGTGAGCGCGTCGTCTTCATCAATACCGGCTTCCTCGACCGCACCGGCGACGAGATCCATACCTCGATGGAAGCTGGCCCGATGATTCGCAAGGGAGACATGAAGCAGGCCGCCTGGATCGCGGCTTATGAAAACTGGAACGTCGATATCGGCCTCGAATGCGGCCTCTCCGGCCATGCGCAGATCGGCAAGGGCATGTGGGCCATGCCGGACCTGATGGCGGCGATGCTCGAGCAGAAGATCGCCCATCCCAAGGCCGGCGCCAATACCGCCTGGGTGCCGTCGCCGACGGCTGCGACGCTGCATGCGACCCACTATCACCGTGTCAATGTCGCCAGCGTCCAGCAAACCTTGAAGAGCCGCTCCCGCGCCAAGCTCTCCGATATCCTCTCCGTACCGGTTGCCCCGCGTCCAAATTGGACGCCGGAAGAAATCCAGCGCGAGATCGACAATAACTCCCAGGGCATCCTCGGCTATGTCGTTCGCTGGGTCGATCAGGGCGTCGGTTGCTCCAAGGTGCCCGACATCAACAATATCGGCCTGATGGAGGATCGCGCGACGCTCCGCATCTCGGCGCAGCACATGGCCAACTGGCTGCACCACAAGGTCATTAGCGAGGCGCAGATCGTCGAAACCATGAAGCGCATGGCCGCGGTGGTCGACCAGCAGAATGCCGGCGACCCGCTCTATATCGCCATGGCCGACAATTTCGATGGCTCTGTCGCCTTCCAGGCTGCCCTCGATCTCGTGCTCAAGGGCCGCGAGCAGCCGAACGGCTATACCGAGCCGGTGCTGCACCGCCGCCGCATTGAGCTCAAGGCGAAGCAGGCCGCATAAGCCTGCTTTACATGACACGGAAACAAAAAAGGCCGCCGGACATCGATCCGGCGGCCTTTTGGATTCCAAATAATGCCAGCGATTACTGGATCACGACGACCTTGGTGCTGTGACCCGGCAGAACGCGGTTATAGAGGTCGATGACGTCCTGGTTCATCAGGCGGATGCAGCCCGAGGAAGCGGCCGTGCCGATCGAAGCCCATTCCGGCGTGCCGTGCAGGCGGAACAGCGTGTCCTGGCCCTTGTCGTTGTAGAGATACATGGCGCGCGCACCGAGCGGATTTTCGAGGCCCGGGTTCATGCCGTTCTCGACATACTTGGCAATCTCGGGGCGACGGACAGCCATTTCCTTCGGCGGATGCCAGTTCGGCCATTCCTGCTTCCAGGCGACATAGGCCGTGCCAGACCAGGCAAAACCCTGCTTGCCGACGCCGATGCCGTAGCGCATGGCTTCGTTGTTGCCCAGAATATAGTAGAGATGGCGCTCGCGGGTGTTGACGATGATCGTTCCCGCAGCCTCGTCGGACTTGTAAGCGACGATCTGGCGGCGGAACTGCGGCTTCACCTTCTGGATCGGGATCGCCGGCAGTTGGAAGCCGTTGTCGCTCGTGACGCCATAGTCGTTATCGAACGTCTTGATGGTGTCAGCGGCGGAGTTGGCGGAAGCGGTCGGCGTGGCTGCGGCAGTGGTGGCATAACCAGCCGTGGCAAGCGTTGCGACAAGGCCGAGTGCAGTCATAGCATTGCGGATGCGCATGGAAGTCTCTTGGTGAGTTGTGGCAGGGAATGGGATGGTAGCGACCATCTTTGACTATGGTTTATTTTCTATTAAATTTAGCTTTGCAAGCTGGTGCGGTGCGACAAAAATAGCTCCACTGCGCAAATTAAAGGGACATGGTTTTTTTGCAACAACGCTTGCCCCATCCCCGAGGCAATTCATGACGATTTTGAGTGTTTACAATAACAATCCGTTAATAGACGGCCGGCAGTCGGAACGGGCAATGCTTGTACGCAAGGGCGTGCAACTATTACTACACGAGATGCGCCATGCCGTCTTGCCGGAGTTGCCGCTCGCAAGCGGTCGCCGCGCCGACCTCATCACGCTGACCGAAAAGGGCGAGATCTGGATCATCGAGATCAAAACCTCGATCGAGGATTTTCGCGTCGACCGCAAATGGCCGGATTACCGCCTACATTGCGATCGCCTGTTCTTCGCGACGCACAAGGATGTGCCGCTCGATATTTTCCCGGAAGAGTGCGGGCTTTTCCTGTCTGATGGCTACGGCGCGCATATGATCCGCGAGGCTCCGGAGCATCGCTTGCCGCCGGCCACGCGTAAGTCGGTGACGCTGAACTTCTCCCGCGCTGCCGCCCAACGGCTGCTGCTGGCCGAATGGGCGACGGGTAAGTCTTTCTCGCCTGAATGATGGTTATTTCGGCGCGCGTTTGGCGAGGATTCGTTGCAGCGTGCGGCGATGCATATTGAGACGGCGGGCCGTCTCGGAAACGTTGCGCTCGCACATTTCGTAGACGCGCTGGATATGCTCCCAGCGCACCCGATCTGCCGACATTGGATTTTCCGGCACCTCGGCCTTTTCGCCCGGCCGCTGCGTCAGCGCCGCGTAGACGTCGTCGGCATCCGCAGGCTTGGCAAGATAATCGAGGGCACCGAGCTTCACGGCCGTGACCGCGGTTGCGATATTGCCGTAGCCGGTTAGCACGACGATATGGGTATCGTCGCGCCGTTGCCGGATCGCCTCGATAACGTCGAGACCGTTGCCGTCACCCAAACGGAGGTCGACAACGGCGTATTTCGGTGGACTGGCCTTGGATTTGGCGACGCCTTCCGCCACCGATTCCGCCGTCTCGACCGCAAAGCCGCGCGTCTCCATGGCGCGCGCCAGCCGGCGCAGAAAGGGTCCGTCGTCATCGACGATCAGCAATGTCGCATCGGGGCCGATATGGTCCGCCACGTCTTTGGCCCCCGCATGAGGGTCGGTGAGCTCTTTATCCGTCATCATGTTCAATCCCGGCGGCAGACCGCCTGCATAGTCCTATTGACTCAGCATGATCTTATCCGAAAACCGTGACGCAGTTTTCGGATAAGATCATTGCTATAACGACCGGTGTTTTAAGCCGTGAAATTCACTTTGTCGAATTACTATCGATCAACATGCGCGGCCATTCGATGCGGATGCGCGCACCCGGCGTTTCCGGATCGCGATTGCCGAAAGAAAGCGCGGCACCTGATCGCTCCAGCAGGGTCTTGGCGATGAACAGGCCGAGCCCGAGGCCGCCGGCTGTGTCGTCACGCTGTCGTGTCGTGACATAGGGCTCGCCGATCCGCGTCAAGATTTCGGGAGAGTAGCCGTTGCCGTCGTCCTCGATCACGATAGTCAGCGTATCGGAATCGTATTCCACCGTGACGGTCACTTTCTTTCGCGCATAGTCTACGGCGTTTTCGATGAGATTGCCGAGCCCGTACATGATGCCGGCATTGCGGCTCAGCACCGGTTCGCCGGCCCGTGGGCTCTTTTCGATCAGCTCCAGCTTGATGCCGAATTCCCGATGCGGGGCGATGATCTCCTCCATCATCGACGACAGCGTCAGCCGGCGCATATGTGCCTCATCCTCGGAGGAGAGCGTCGTCAGCCGCCGCAGGATATCGCGGCAACGTTCGCTCTGGCTGCGCAGCAGCGCCACGTCCTCGCGGAAGCGATCGTCATGGCTGAGCTCACGCTCCATCTCCTTGGCGACGACGCTGATGGTCGCCAGTGGCGTGCCGAGTTCGTGAGCGGCGGCCGCCGCCAGCCCGTCAAGCTGTGACAGATGCTTTTCCCGCTGCAGCACCAGTTCCGTTGCCGACAACGCATCTGCGAGCTGCGTCGCCTCCATCGAGACGCGATAGGCATAGAAGGCCGCAAAGGCCATGGTCGAGGCGATCGAACACCAGACGCCGAGCTGCATGACGCTATGGACGTTGACCTCGACGCCGCCGTACCAGGGTAGTGGAAAGGGCGAAAAGGCGAGACCGGTGATGCAGATCATCGCCAGCACGATCAGCGTCATGCTGTAACGGATCGGCTGCGAGGCGAAGGAGATGATGACCGGCACGCAGACCAGCGCCGAAAAAGGATTGGCCAGCCCGCCGGTGATCAGAAGCAGCCCGCAGAGCTGCAGAAGATCGAGGCCGAGCAGCGCAAAGGCGGCCGGCGGCTCCAGACGGTGTGTCGGCGGATAACGCAGCGTCAGGAAGAAATTGATCCAGGCAAGGCAGGCGATCAGCACGCAGCAGGCCAGAAGTGGCATGGGAAATTTCAGCCAGAAGGCGACGATCATCACCGTCACCGTCTGGCCGCCGACCGCAAGCCAGCGCAGGCGCACCAGTGTCTGCAGCCTGAGCCGCCGGCTGGTGTGGTGATCGTCCTGCTGCTTGGCGTCCGCATCCGCCATCTTGTCCAATCCCCTGAAGAAGCTGGCCATCCTCAGGTACCACGCGGCTTGGTTCTTGTCGTCGGCAAAGCATCCGCCGGGTCCTCCGGCCAGGGATGCCTGGGATAGCGTCCGCGCATATCGGCACGCACGTCTTTCCACGATCCCGCCCAGAAGCCGGGCAGATCGCGCGTCGTCTGAATCGGCCGGTGCGCCGGCGATGTCAGCTCCAGCACCAGCGGCAACCGGCCGCCGCCGATGGCCGGATGCTGCTTCAGTCCGAAAAGTTCCTGAACGCGAATCGTCAGCAGCGGTTCCTCGCCCTCATATTGGATCGGATGGCGCTGGCCGGTCGGCGCTTCGAAATGCGTCGGCGCCATCCGGCTGAGGTCGCGCTGCAGTTCATGCGGCACCAACGACATCAGCCCATTGGAGAGCCCGCCGGCCGAGATGTCGGAAAGGCCGCGTGCGTCGCTCTGGAACGGCGTGAACCATTCCTCGAGCCGCGAAAGCAGGGCGTTATCGCTCATGTCGGGCCATGGCTCTCCGATCGTCCGGTACAGGAAGCCGATCCGTTCGCGCAATTGCGTCGCCTCTTTCGAAAAGGGCAGCACCCCGATCCCAAGCTCGCGAATGCCTTCAGCCAGCGCTTTCGTCGCCTGTTCGCCGGATGGTCGGGGCAAGGGTGTTTCTTCGAAGACGATGGCGCCGAGCCGGGTGATGCGCCGCGCCCGCACCTGCCGGCTGGCCCTGTCGAAGAGGCTCTGGTCTTCCGTGCGAATTTCGCCCGGCAGATGCTCCTCGACATCCGCCCGGGAAATTTCCGCCGCCGCGAGGATGCGGGCTTGGGCCGCCCGGCCGGTCAGATCGGCAATTACCAGCATCTGCGAGCTGGCCAAGCGCTCCGTCTCCGGCAATTCTGCGCCGCGCCCGTTTGCCATGACGAAGCGTCCGCGCCCACCGCGCTGCAACGCTATGCGGTCGGGGAAAGCATGCAGTAGCAACGAGCCGGTCAGCACCGGCGCGGCCGCAGTCCTGCTTTCGCCCGCGGCTGTCGCCAGCCTCCCGGCCAGCCGGCGTGATGCCTCCGCCCGTTCGCCTTTTTCCGTCTTGAACCGCCGGAGGCGCTCTTCCAGATCGACGCTCTGCCCACCCAGCCCCTGTTCCGTCAGCAGAACGGCGAGCATCGCCGCCTCGCGCGCCTGTCCGAAGTCTGCCGCCGAGATCACCATGGCCGAAAGCCGCGGCGGCAAGGCTAGATCGCGCATCAGTCGCCCGCGTGCCGTCAGCCCGTTTTCGGTGTCCAGCGCCCCCAGCTGCCGCAGCAGCGCCCGCGCCTCGGCAAGTGTCGTCGCCGGCGGTTGATCGACGAAAGCAAGGGCTGCTGGGTCCTGCACGCCCCAATGGGCGAGATCGAGCGCCAGGCCGGAAAGATCGCTGGACAGGATCTGTGGCGGCGTGAAGGCAGGCAGCGCCGCCGTCTGGCCTGGATGCCACAGCCGGATCGCAATGCCTGGCTCCGTTCGTCCTGCACGGCCGGCGCGCTGGTCAGCGGAAGCCCGCGACACCCGCACTGTCTCCAGCCGGGTGATGGCGGTGGACGCCTCGAAGACGGGCAGCCGCTGCAGGCCGCTGTCGATGACGATGCGTACGCCGTCGATGGTGATCGACGTTTCGGCGATTGAGGTCGCCAGCACGATCTTGCGCGTGCCTCTAGGCGCCGGGCGGATCGCGGCGTCCTGTTCCCTCTGGCCGAGATTGCCGTAAAGCGGCGCGATCACCGTTTCCGGCGCCAATCGGCCCGCAAGTCTTTCCACAGTGCGGGTGATTTCCGCCTGCCCAGGCAGAAAAGCGAGGATCGAGCCCTGTTCCGTCGCATGGGCGTCGAGGATCGCCCGCGTCACCGTGTCCTCGATCCGTTCGCCGGCCGGCCGGTCCTGATGGCGGATCTCGATCGGAAAGCTCCGGCCCATGCTTTCGATGACCGGCGGATGTTCGAGCAGGGCGGCGACGCGTTCGATATCGAGGGTCGCCGACATCACGAGGATGCGCAAATCTTCGCGGAGTGCCGATTGCACGTCGAGCGCCAGCGCCAGGCCGAAATCCGCATCCAGCGAGCGCTCATGGAATTCGTCGAAAATGACCGTGGAAACGCCCGATAGTTCGGGATCGTCGAGAATCATCCGCGCAAACACGCCTTCGGTCACCACCTCGATCCGAGTCTTTGCAGAGATTCTGACGTCGAGCCGCATGCGGTAGCCGACGGTGTCGCCGACCTGCTCGCCGAGCAGCGAGGCCATGCGGGACGCCGCAGCCCTTGCCGCCAGCCGCCGCGGTTCCAGCAGGATGATCTTGCCGTCGCCGCGCCAGCTCTGACCCAGCAGATAGAGCGGCACCAGCGTCGTCTTGCCGGCGCCGGGAGGAGCCGACAGAACCGCGCGCCGCTCTTCCGCGAGTGCTGCGCCGATATCGGCGAGCACGTGCGAGACCGGCAGTTCAGGCAGCGAAGGTGTCATGAGCGTCACGCCTGTTTGCCCTGCGCATGTTCATAGGCAAGGATGGCGCCGGCGAGATCCTCGAGTGCCGCACCCACCGATTTGAACAGGGTTATATCGTCGTCATTCACGCGCCCCGGGCGCGTCCCGCACACCAGTTCCCTGAGCTCGGCGTGGATGGCGTCCTCCGCCAGCACGCCGCTTTTCAGCGGCTGTACAATATCGCCCGCCTCCTTCATTGCGCCGGCGCGCGTATCGACGAAGACCTGCGCTCGCCGGATCGAGACGTCATCGGTCTCGCGCATATCCGGCTTGAAACCGCCGACAAGATCGAGATGCGCCCCGGGCTTCAGCCATTCCCCCTGGATGAGCGGCGTGCTCGACAGCGTTCCGCAGGAGATGATGTCGGCGCGGCGGGCAGCTGTTTCCAGATCGTCAATAGCCTGCACGTTTAAACCAAGCGCCCGCGCTTCGTCTGCCACGCGCTCCGTCTTGCTGCAATCGCGGCCCCATATGCCGATCCGTTTCAAGACCCGTCCTTCGGCATGCGCTTGGATCAGGTTGAGCGACAGCCGTCCAGTGCCGCAGACCAGCAGCTCCTCGGCATCTGCGCGCGCGAGATATCGCGCCGCGAGCGCCGAGGTGGCGGCCGTGCGCCGCGCCGTCAGCTCGCCGCCGTCGATCGCCGCCAGCATCTCGCCCGTCTTACCAGAGCAAAGCAGATAGGTTCCAAAGATTGCAGGCATCGCGCGCCCGGCATTGCCCGGGAAAACCGAAACCATCTTCACGCCCATATATTGCCCCGGCAGCCAGGCGGGCATCAGCAACAGCGTCGCATTGCTTTCGCCGGGCACCTCCATATCGTGGTGATGCCGTACAGGCATGACGCAGCCGCCGGCAAACATCTTGGCGATCGCCTCGATCAGCGTCGGCCAGGCAAGCGCTGCACGTGTCTGCTCTTCGTCGAGGACCAACATTGTCCGCTCCTTCATTGCTCAGCTTTCTATTAGGTCCTGGGCTATAAACTGGCAATTGGTGGCGCGGGCTTAGCGCTGCAGCCGGTTTTGAAATCCGATCTTTCGCCCACCATCTCGTTCATGGGCCAAATTCTCCGAAGACTCGTAAAATGAATCCGCAAAAGGCCTCCGATGAGGGCGATTTTCCCGACAAGTTGAGGCTGTGAACAAATACCCTAGTAAAATCAGGTAGTTATAAAAATGTCAGAATTTTTACAGAGATGGTGTTGACTGGAGGAAAGGTGTGGGATTATAAGCCCACTCACTGAACGAGGGCGGCGGCGCTGCTGGCGATGAAGTCCTTCGCTCTAGTGTTTCCTTGGAATTGGCTGCGATGCTGATTGGGGGTTCT